>MWVW01000084.1_pt1 | contig 23232 bp, 22 predicted proteins | sample 1047191 | NCBI WGS metagenome assembly MWVW01 (sample SAMN06349985, study PRJNA376086) | soil metagenome | isolation source: MtG22-5 sample Antarctic (ecotone) | place: Antarctica
TCTAAAAGCTGCGCAACGCAGGGATTATAAATTGGGTCTACTACGCCAATCACAAAGTTGTTGATGCTGTTTTTTCTTTGCTGCACAAATATCCTTTGATACGAATGCCCGGCCAATGCCGATACATTATGATGCGTTGTATTAAAGGTATAGGTAAGATAGTTTTCAATAAGCGTGTTGCGGTTATTGTTGTAAAAAGTTTCTAATCTTCCATCATGGGGAGGATTTGAAAGTATTGTAGTTGGTAAGCTTTCAACATCACGGGTGGACGTAGAATTATCAATACCGAAATTTAATTTATAAACTAATCCTTTAATAATTTTTAAAGATGGAGATATATTTCCAATCACACGGTTGATAGTAGTAATTTCCTTATCCAGTTCAAAATAATGTAATGGATTATCACTAAAGCTAGTAGTTGCAGGAGAAGGAGCCCGAAACAGATTTCCATTGGCATCATAAGCAGGGTAAGTAGGGTTAGCGATAATAGCATCAGTTAATATACTTGTAATGGGTGGTCGTTGATTTTTTGTATTGGCAACATTCAAATTCACTTCCAATACTAACCTGTCTTCTAAAAACTTTTGAGTTACATTAAATCTTCCAGAATACCTGTCAACCTGATTTTCTTTAAGAATGCCTTCCTGTTTCTGAGCTCCTAATGAAGCATAATAAGTTAGTTTATCTGCGCCTCCACTTAATGAAAGGTTGTAATTCTGGGTGATCGCTTTTCTTGTAATTTCCTTTTGCCAGTCAGTATTACTCCCTTTATCATTCAATACACCACCTGCTTTTGGCACTTCAATTCGAAATTCATCTGCTGTAAAAACCGGCAATTTTCTTGCTAAAGATGAAAAGCCAATACTTGTAGAAACACCAAGAGTAGAAATGCCTGCCCTGCCCCTTTTTGTTGTAATAATTATTACACCATTTGCGCCACGGGCTCCATAAATTGCAGTGGCAGATGCATCTTTTAAAACATCCATTGATTCAATATCCTGGGGATTAATAAAATTCAACGGATCACCTCCACCGGTACTTGAATTATCCAAAGGCAATCCATCTACTACAAACAGAGGCGTACTGCCTGTTCTAACACCACCCGGGCCCCTAATCGTTATACCGGTAGCAGCGCCAGGCTCGCCACTTGCAGATGTGACATTTACACCGGCAACTTTGCCCTGTAACAATTGTTGAGGAGAATTGATAATACCTTTATTAAAATTTTCACTTTTTAAAGATTTTACAGCACCTGTTATATCTTTTTTATTTTGGGTGCCATAACCAACAACAACTACCTGGTTTAATTCAGAAGAACTGGGTTGTAAGGCTATATCTAAATTGTTGCTGCTTCCTACACTGATCTCCTGTGATAAATAACCGACATAACTTATCACAAGAATGCTGTTATTATCAGGGACTGCTATTGAAAAAGAACCATCAGCGTTTGAAACTGTAGTTGTTCTTTTTCCTTTTACCGTAATCGTTGCTCCCGGTAAACCATTTCCTGTAGCATCTTTTACGGTACCCCTTACCGTATGTTGTGCAAAAGCATCAGGAGCAAAAAGACAAGCACAGGTAAGAAAAGAAATAAAAAGGTATTTTAAACAGCGCCTCGAAATATAGATTTTTCGCATGTAAGTAGAGTTTAGTTTTGGTTATAAAATTAGGTGGAAAGAGATCAGCCTATTATTATCAAATCGTTATCTGAAAACAAATATGAGAACTAAGATTCAGTATAGGAAAGATAAAAAAAATATTTGTCATGTATTAATTTTTTTTATAGTCCGATTTTTTATAAACTAAAACCGAAACCGTAGCTTAGCCTTTTTATCATTTGATTACTGTGAGTTAGTTATTTTTTTTGATACTTTATACAATCTGATTCATAATGATGATCTCCCCCAAAATATTATTCAAACATTGCTATGGCAAATATGCAATTGCTGCGGTTAATGTTTTTACCATGGAGCAAATTCATGGATTGTTCTCAGCAGCAGAATATTCCGATACCCCGATCATTGTTCAAATAACTCCGGCTGCAAGAAATTATTCGCATGCTGAAATGCTTATGGGAATGGTAGAGGCGGCTATAAAAATTTATCCAAAAACTGTTTTTGCTTTGCATTTAGATCATGGAATAGAGGATCATATATTTGATGCCATCAATAATAATTATACATCAGTTATGATTGATGCATCTCATGATGACTTTGAAACAAATGTAAAAAGAACAAAAGCGGTGGTTGATAAAGCACACCAAAAAAATGTGGCAGTAGAAGCAGAGCTTGGGGTGCTAAGTGGTGTGGAAGATGATATAGATATTGATGCAGAAAAAGCTTTTTACACGAATGCCAAACAGGCAAAAGAATTTGTTGAAAAAACAGGTTGCGATAGTCTTGCAGTAGCAGTGGGAACCAGTCATGGTGCTTATAAATTTAGTGGGGGTAAAGGTTTGCGGCTTCACATATTAAAAGAGATACAGGAGCAATTACCGGATTATCCGCTGGTATTACATGGCAGCTCAAGCGTTGATAGAAATGATGTTTTAGAAATTAATACTTATGGAGGCAGGCTGGCAGAAAATGCAAGCGGCGTGACAGATGATGAACTTAAAAAAGCGATTGCTTATGGTATTTGTAAAGTAAATATTGCCACTGACATAAGATTACTATGGGCAAAAGTGCATCGCAAATTTTTTGCCGAGCACCCTGAGCTTTTTGATCCTGCTGTTCCGGGTAAGGAATATATAAATGCCTGTAAACAAATATTGATCAATAAATTTGAAGTATTGGGTGCAACAGGTAAAGCTTCTTCAATAATGTAAAATGATAAAAAGTAAAAAATACAAACTGGTAAGTCATCCATCAAAACAATTTGGCGTTTATCAAAAAGTGTCTACAGCAGATGCCGGATGGACACACTTGAATTTTGAAGCAAGGTTGATGCGAAAGGATGAGATATGGCAAGGCCATACCGGTGAGAATGAATATGGAATTATTCTATTAAGCGGTAATTATTCAATCACTACAGATAAGGGCGACTGGAAAACGATCAATGGCAGAAAAAATGTTTTTTCAGGCATAGCCCATACGCTATATTTACCAAAACATAGTTCATTTTCATTAGCAGCAGAAAGCGAGGTATTGGATATTGCAGCAGGCTGGTGTTTAGCAACCGAAGGTAGGCCCGCAAAATTTAAAACACCTGAAGAAGCAGCTATTGAAATTCGTGGTGGAGATAATGCAACGAGGCAGATAAACAGTTTAATCGAGCCAGGATTTGGAAGTAGCAAAATAGTTGTTGTAGAAGTTTATACACCTTCCGGAAACTGGAGTTCATTTCCTGCACACAAGCATGATGAAAGAAAATTTGATTCCAAAGGAAATCTCGTTGAAGCATGTCTTGAAGAAATTTATTTTTACAAAATAGATAAAGATGAAGGTTATGCTATTCAGCAGGTGTATACTTCTGATGGAGAGCTTAATGAATTAATGCAGGTAAAAACAAATGACCTCGTGATGGTGCCTAAAGGGTATCATCCTGTAGTGGCGGGGCATGGATATAATTGTTATTATTTAAATTTCTTAGCAGGAAGCGACCAGGCCTTACACAATACAACTGACCCCCAACATGAATGGATCTATAATTCATGGAAAGGTAAAGATCCAAGAATACCTTTAGTTACTGCTGAAATGAATAACCTGTAAAACGAAAGAATGGCAAAAAAAGAATTTGATTTGATCACTTTCGGGCGCTCAAGTATTGATCTTTATTCACAAAATATTGGCGCCGATTTTATTGATATAAAAGGGTTTGATGCATTGGTAGGCGGATCACCATTAAACATAGCAGTAGGCGCAAGCCGGTTGGGTGTTAACGCCACATTGCTTACTGCAGTAGGTAATGATAAAGTGGGAGATTTCATTATTAATTTTTTAAAAAAACAAAAAGTAAATACAGAGTTTATTCCCCGCATCCCTGGAGCAAGATCAAGCGCTGTAGTATTAGGCATTGAACCGCCTGATAAATTTCCGCTGGTATTTTACCGGGATAATGCTGCCGATAGTCAGTTAACGATTGACCATGTGATAGCCGCTGATATAAGTAAGTACCGGATATTGGAAATGTCGGGCACTGCATTAAACATTGAACCAACAAGAAGCGCTGCTTTTTATGCAACTGAAATTGCTGTGGAAAATAATGTAGATGTTATCCTTGATATAGATTTCAGAGCCGACCAATGGAAAGATGTTCGCTCATTTGGTTTAATGATAAGAGCATTGTTACCGAGAGTTAAAATTGCCATTGGTACAGAAGAAGAAATTTTAGCCGCGACATTGCAAAGTGCAGACCAGGTTAGCATTCAGCATCAGCAAATTTCTGCTCCAAAGATCACCGGCGATCTTGATGTTTCCATAAAGAAAATTTTAAATTCAGGTCCTGAAATACTGATCGTAAAAAAGGGAGCAAAGGGTGCTGCCGTTTATTATAAAGATGGAAAGCACGAAGAGGTTGCAGGTTTTCCTGTAGAAATTTTGAATGTATTAGGTGCCGGCGATGCATTTGCAAGCGGCTTTATTTATGGTTATTTGCGGGGATGGGATTTGTATAAGTCATGCAGGATGGGAAATGCTTCAGGTGCTTGGGTTGTACAAAAACAGGGATGTGCGAATGATATGCCGTATTATGAGGAAGCGATGGAATTCATTAAATCAAAAGGCGGACTGTAAAAAACAAACAACATGTCATCAACAAAAAAACTAACCGTTGCACAGGCAACAATTGAGTATTTACAAAATCAATTTGTTGAAAGAGATGGCATTGAACAACCTTTTTTTGCAGGCTGTTTTGGCATATTCGGTCACGGAAATGTAGCGGGCATTGGACAGGCATTATTTCAAACCCCATCTTTTAAATATTATCAATGCCGCAATGAGCAGGCAATGGTACATATAGCCATTGCTTATGCAAAAATGAAGAACAGGCTTGGTGCTTTTGTTTGCACAACATCCATTGGCCCCGGCGCAACAAATATGGTTACCGGTGCAGCAACTGCTACCATTAACCGTTTACCAGTTCTTTTACTGCCCGGCGATATTTTCGCCACAAGGCAGGTGGCTCCTGTACTGCAGCAATTGGAAAGTCGACACACTCAGGATATATCCGTAAACGATTGTTTTAAACCTGTATCAAAATATTGGGACAGAATAAATAGACCCGAACAATTAATTACCTCGCTTCCACAAGCAATGCGAATTCTTACTTCGCCTTCTGAAACCGGGGCCGTAACGTTAAGTATGCCCCAGGATGTACAGGCAGAAGCTTATGATTTTCCAAAGGAATTTTTCAGTAAAAAACTATGGAACGTTCAAAGAGTAAGGGCGGATAAATCTGTATTAAAACAGGCCGCAGAAATTATCAGTAAATCACAACGACCGGTAATTATTGCAGGCGGAGGTGTTATATATAGTGATGCATGCAACGAGTTGAAAAAATTTGTAAACAGAACCGGTATCCCTGTAGTGGAAACCTATGCAGGCAAAGGTTCGCTTAATTATGATGAGCCCCAAAACTTAGGCGCCGCAGGGGTAACAGGCACTCCCGGATCAATTGAAATTTGTTCCAGAGCAGATGTAGTAATAGGAATAGGAACACGATATAGTGATTTTACTTCGATCTCTCAATCAGCATTTCAGGAGCCTTCTGTTCAGTTCATTAATCTTAACGTAAGTGAGTTTGATTGTTTTAAACAAGGTGCTTTAGCAGCTACAGGAGATGCAAGAGAAAGTCTTAGCGAATTGGACCAACTTCTCCATTCATATCAGGTTGATAAAGGCTATGCTGCTTCAATAAAAAGACATAATGAAGATTGGGATAAGATGGTTGAAAAAATTTATTCACTCAATCATGGAATACCAACAAGCCAGGGAGAAGTGATTGGAGCAGCCAATACATTTTCTGATGAGAAAGATGTTGTTGTGTGTGCAGCCGGCAGTTTGCCTGCGGATCTTCACAAATTATGGCGAACCCGTAACTGTAAAGGATTTCATCTAGAGTATGGTTATTCATGCATGGGTTACGAAATAGCCGGTGGTCTTGGCGTGAAGATGGCAGACCCTTCCCGGGAAGTATATGTGATGGTAGGTGATGGAAGTTATTTAATGATGTCTCAGGAGATTATTACTTCCATACAGGAGGGGTTCAAACTAACCATTATTCTTATTAATAATAACGGCTTTGCCAGCATTGGTGGCTTATCTGATTCTTTAGGAACAGATGGTTTTGGAACTGAATATAAATTCAGAAATGAAAAAACTGGTCAGCTTGATGGAAATTTTTTACCCGTTGATCTTGCAACGAACGCTGAAAGTTTAGGAGCTGTTGTAATTCGTACAAAAGATATAAATAGTTTTAAAAAAGCGTTAGCGGATGCAAAGAAAAATGACCGTACAACTGTGATTTATATTGAAACAGACCGCGAGGAAAAGGTAGAAGGTTATGCATGGTGGGAAGTGCCGGTTGCTGAAGTATCAACTATAGCATCGGTGAAAGAAAGTTATCAATCGCTACAGAAGAATAAAAAGAAACAGAGATATTATTTGTAAAACATTCTTTATTAAAGCTACTTAATTTTGAAATAGCCGGAAAAATTATTGGCTTATAATTCCTATTAGAATTAGATTAGAAAATTCAATCCTAATTTAATAAACCTTAGTAGAAATATGTTGCACTAATAATTTAACCTTATTACCTTATTCTAATTAAAATGAAAATAGAATATAACAATTTGTATTCGCATTTTATATTTACAACCTTTCATCGCTTACCTATTATTTCTGAAAAACATAGGGAGCGAATTGAAAAATATATTACAGGCATTGTAAATAATAATGATTCGCAGTTATATGCTATATACGCCAACCCAGAGCATGTTCACTTTCTGGTATCGCGGTCTCCAAAATTATCGGAAGAAAATTTGGCTTCCGTTGTTGCTGAAAGTTCTCAACGATTTATAAATCATAATAAATTATGTAAAAATACATTTGCTTGGCAAGAATCCGCTTCAGCCTTTTCTGTATCAAAGTCGGATGTTGATAAAGTTTGTAAGTACATACTTAATCAACCTGAACATCATCGTAAAGTAAGTTTTCAGGAAGAATATGAAGCATTTATTAAATTTTATCAAAAGACATTGGAGCCTTTTGATAAAACATTAATCAAATAAGGTAATAAGGTAGATGTAAGGTTTAATAGTTTTTCTACTAAGGTTAAAATAAATTTTTTTTGGTGAAGAGGTAAATTAAGTTTTGAATAATTGCAAATCATTCCCGAAACTGTAAAATAAAACGTTTAATTATAAGAAAAATGAATTCCGAAATAAAAATTGCAAACGCTCCTTGCTCCTGGGGAGTATTGGAATTTGAATTAGAAGGTAAATCCGCAGGCTATCAACAGGTTTTAGATGAGATAGCAGAAACCGGTTATGCAGGAACTGAATTAGGTGATTGGGGTTTTATGCCCACTAACCCGCAGGAGTTAAATAAAGAAATTGCTAATCGTAAGCTGGATTTATTAGGAGCATTTGTACCGGTTGCATTAGCTAATGAAGCAGCACATGAGGAAGGTGTACAGAAAGCATTAGATGTAGCTGAACTCATGTCCAATGCCGGTTACAAAGATGCTTTCATAGTTTTAGCTGATGATAATGGAACCGTGAAAAAACGAACAGAAAATGCAGGGCGAATAACTGCTGAACAAAGTCTATCGCCGGAACAAATGAAAATATTTGCAAGTGGTGCAGAAAAAATTTCACAGGCTGTGAAAGATAAATTTGGAATGCGTACAGTATTCCATCATCATTGCGCAGGATATATTGAAACACCTGCAGAAATTGACACATTGCTGAATGCTACAGACCCTGAATTATTAGGATTATGTTTTGATACAGGACACTATCGTTTTGGCGGCGGTAAAAATCCATTAGATGTTTTAGAAAAGTATTGGGATAGAATATGGCATATGCATTTTAAAGATTTTGCACCACAGGTGGCCGAACAATCAATAAAGAATAAATGGGATTATTTTGAATCGGTAAAAAATGGTGTTTTTTGTGAATTAGGAAAAGGTGATGTAGATTTTATAGCCATAAAAGATTTTCTAAACAAAAAGAACTATAAAGGGTGGATTGTAGTTGAGCAGGATGTTTTACCGGGCATGGGAAATCCGAAGCAATGTGCACAGAACAACAGGAGTTACCTTCAATCAATTGGTTTATAAATTTTTTATCCTTTAAAAAATAAAATGAAACAGGTAAAAATAGCGCTGTTGGGAATTGGACGAATTGGGAAAATACATTTCAGAAATATCAGTCAGCAGTTTTCAAACGCTTCTGTTGTTGCTGTGTCTGATCCGCAATACGATGAAGAATCTTTTAAAAAAGAATTTGGCAGTGTATTCTTTAGCAAAGATCCTGAAGAAGCCGTTGCACATGCAGAAGTAAATGCTGTACTGGTTTGTACACCTACCAGTTCGCATGCATCATTAGTGGAAGCTGTTGCAAAGCAGGGTAAGCATATCTTTTGCGAAAAGCCATTAGACCTTTCATTAGAGAGAACAGCAAGCTTGGTAAAAATTGTAAAAGAAGCAAACGTAAAACTTATGCTTGGCTTCAACAGGAGATTTGATCCGGATTTTATGCAGGCAAAAAAATCAGTAAGTGAAAAAAGAATCGGGAATGTGCAAATTGTAAAAATTACAAGTCGTGACCCCGGACTCCCACCCATTGATTATATAAAAAATTCCGGTGGTTTATTTATGGATATGGCTATTCATGATTTTGACATGGCGAGGTATATTATGGGCAAAAAAGTAGTTGAGGTATTTTCTAAAGGCTTAGTGCTGGTTGATAAAGATGTTGCAGCAGAAGGTGATGTGGATACTGCATTAACTACACTTATTTTTGAAGACGGTACTTATGCGGTAATTGATAACAGCAGAAAGGCAGCCTATGGATATGATCAGCGCCTGGAAATTTTTGGCGATGAGGGTATGATACAGGTTGATAATAACCTGCATCACAGAAATATAATTTCTGATGCAAAAGGAATACACCATGCTTTACCATTAGACTTTTTTATGGACAGATACGCAAAATCATACTTAAAGGAAATGGAATTATTTATTGATGCTCTGGTAAAAGATAAAGAAATGCCCGTTAGCGGCGAAGACGGTTTAGAAGCTACACGGATTGCTTTTGCTGCTAAAACATCTATGCAGGAAGGAAGGCCGGTTAAATTATCCAGGATAACAAGTCAATAATTGAAAACAGGATTTCAAAATGATAAAAAACCTTTTATGAAGATCAATATAATTATTTTATTTATTGGTTTAGCTTTTTGTACTTCTTTTTCAAACGCACAGGAGCTTACGATTGCAACATATAATATTAGATATGATACCCCAAAGGACACTGGAAACTTATGGGTAAACAGGGCGCCTGTTATTGCAGCGTTAATTCGCTTTCACGACTTTGACATTTTTAGTACACAGGAAGGATATAAAAACCAACTGGATGATATTATAAATGCATTGCCTCAATATAGTTATTATGGTGTGGGAAGAAATGATGGAAAAGAAGCAGGCGAGCATTCTTCCATTTTTTATAAAAAAAATGATTTTAAATTATTGAATAAAGGTGACTTCTGGTTATCTCAAAGTCCGGATAAACCAGGATTGGGATGGGATGCAACCTGCTGCAACCGGATTTGTACATGGACGTACTTCCAGCACAAAAAAAGCGGAAAGAAATTTTATTTTTTCAATGCACATTACGATCACCAAGGCGTGCAGGCACGTAAAGAAAGCAGTAAGTTAATTCTGAAAAAGATAAAAGATATTGCAGGCAATGAACCTGTGATTTTTACAGGTGACCTAAATGGTTCTCATTCCAGTGAGCCCTATAAAACAATTGCAAACTCCGATATATTAAAGGATACATATAAACTGGTAAAGTACCCTTATGCTAACAATGCGTCGCATAATGGTTTTGGTAAAACCAAAGACAGCACAAACATTATAGACCATATTTTTATCAGCAGACATTTTACTGTAAGTAAATGGGGGTTACTTACCGATACCTATCATGGCAAATTCCCTTCCGATCATTTCCCCGTTTTGGCATATATAAAACTGAAATAAGGAATTATAATTATTTAAAAACAATCACTTTGTTATTCGATTATAAAAAAATCATCTGCTACAGTGCTTTTTTATGTTTTTTTTCAATCAAACCCTTTGCTCAGCGAATAAAATATACAGTTGCAAATGCCCATGCACATAATGATTATAAGCATCCTATTCCTTTTTACACAGCTTACAATGCAGGTTTTGGTTCAATAGAAGCGGATGTATTTCCTGTTAATAACGTTTTACTGGTGGCACATAAGAAAGAAGAGATTCAACCACAACGAACGTTACGTGAGTTATACCTCAAGCCTCTTCTTAACGTATTATCAGCAGATACCTTACGAAGGTTGAGTTTACTTATAGATATTAAAGAGAATTATAAGATTAGTTTACCCATACTTATTCAGGAACTCACACTGCTTAAAAAATATTTATCCATACCGCAACAAAGATTATCATTAACGATTATTATTTCGGGCAATCGTCCGCCACCTGTAGAATATAAAAATTATCCAGACTATATTTTTTTTGATGATGATCTTAAATTGCAACATTCATCCGAGGAATGGGATAGAACAGGTTTGGTAAGCCTGCCTTTTAATAAAATCACTAAGTGGAATGGCGAAGGAAATATTAGCCGTAAGGATAAAAAGCAATTACGCCATATAATTGATAGTGTTCATTCAGCAGGAAAACCCATTCGTTTTTGGGCCGCACCTGATACCCCAACTTCATGGAAGCTGCAAAAAAAGCTACATGCCGATCTTATAGGAACTGATAAGATTAATGAGCTTGTAAAATTTTTGCAGGATTAATATGATCTTTTGCTATACCCAAAAACACTTCCCAAATTATTCCATTAACAAAAACAATATCCAATAACCAGTACCTTTGCAGTATGGAAGATGTAATTGTAAATAAAGTGGCCGAAAGTGGGTTGCTAACGCTTGATCTTGAAGAATATTATCCAAAAGAAGAATCAGCAGTGTTCGATCTGAAAGACCATCTTTTTATGGGATTGATCTTAAAGGAAAAGGACTACCGTGAAGCTTTAAAAAACCTTGACTGGAATATTTACCAAAATAAAAATGTTTGTATCACCTGCTCTGCAGATGCCGTAATCCCTGTGTGGGCGTATATGCTTACTGCAACATACTTACAACCTGTTGCCAAAGAAGTTGTTTTTGGTAATGAGGATTTTTTGCACAGAACCTTATTTTTAAAAAATCTTTCCAAAATAAACATAGAAGAATTTACCGATAAAAGAGTTGTAATTAAAGGATGCGGAGATAAAAGCATTTCAGAGACTGCTTATGTTGAAATAACAAAATTACTGAGGCCCGTAGTTAAAAGTATAATGTATGGAGAGCCTTGTAGTACTGTGCCCATATATAAAGCACCGGTGATAAAAAAATAACCAATGATAAAAAAATATTGTAATGATTTAAATGATGTGTTTGTAAAAAGCTCACTAATCATTATCATCAATTAAATCAAGAAGGAATCAGCGGTCAAAACCAGCCCCGCCGCTTAAAGATAAAGATCATGACAACCGGCACCACCAACATAAAACCCATTGCCAGGTAAAACCCCAGCTCATGATGCGCAAAAGGTATTTTATCAAAGTTCATCCCGAAAATACCACCGATAACAGTTGCGGGAGCAAGTAAGCAGGTAACAATCGCCATCACTTTCATCACTTCGTTCATTTTTAGGTTTACATTACTTACATAAAGGTCCTGCAAACTCATCATCATATCACGATAGTTCTCTGCTAATTCATTTGCCTGTATTATATGATCGTAAACGTCTTTAAAATATTGTTCCGTCTTTTCTTCTATCAGATGGCTTTCACTCCGTAAAATCCCGTTCACTACTTCCCGTACAGGTGAAATGCTTCGTTTTAATAGAATCATTTCTTTTCGGAACATATTTAATTTAGCTAGTGTACGGGTATCAGCCCTGCGGGTAATATCTTCTTCAAGTGATTCTATTCTGTCTCCCATTTTTTCCATTACCACATAATAATTATCAACCACCATATCAATCAAAGAATAGAATAAATAATCTGCACCGCTTTGCCGCAATTTACTTCCGGCAATTTTCATTTTTTCCCTCAAAGGATTAAACACATCTTTAGTATTATCTTCCTGGAAACTGATTACAAAATATTTACCCAGCACAATACTTAGCTGCTCACTTTCTACAGCATGATGCTTTTCATTAAAATAAAGCATGTTAACCAGGCAAAAAAGCATTCCATTCAGATCATCCATCTTAGGGCGCTGTCCGATACTTAAAATATCCTCTGCAATAAGGGGATGAATACCGAAATGATCAGAAATTGCATCTACATCTTTTTTTCTAAGTCCATCGATATTTATCCAACTTACTTTAGGGGAATCGAGATATTTAAAACATTCCGGCACCGTACTAACTTCCTGCTCATTTATCTCTTTGCTATCGTAATCATATGCAAAAATCTTTATATCTTTTGGTTCCTTCCTGGTAGGGGCTATGGTAGGATTTACCCGCAAAACCTTCTTGGTTCTGAGTAGATCAAGAGGATTAATTAATAATGATAAATACTTTCCGGACTTGAAATTTTGCAGCATACTTTTAAAATATCAATTAATATAATTGAAAATTACGATGAAATTATTTATAAGATTAAATAATACAGTATAACCCGCAACCCTGTGCAGAAAAATATGGAGACAGTTAACTATGCTAACTTAATATATACTTCCCCTTTATATGGATGTATTGAGGAATGGTAGGAATACCCGGCTACATGCAGCAGGTAATAGGTCATAATATCACACCAGCAAATTTCATCTTCAAATAATTTGTCAACAGCTTTCGGCATTTTCCCCTCCTGTCTGCTCTCTTCTTTATTATATTCATAAAGTCCTCCATTTCTTTCAATCCAATCTTTAAATAAATCCATTTCAGACGGATGAGAAAAAACTATTTTGAAAAAAGTTTCTTCATTAACTGATTTAAGATCTTCATTTATATAGTGATGAATTTTATGCCTGTGCCTGATTATTTTAGCTGTATTCATAACGGTCAATTATTAATTGTTTCCAATTTTACGTAAAAATCCCTACTATTTTCTTTAAAGTAACGAATTAATGCATTATCCAATGAGGGAAGCAAAACTCCTTTATCACTTTTAAGTACGCTGTATTTAGGGCGGGCGGCTTTCCAGTTTAATAAATGATGCGGTTGTGCCTCTACCAAATCAGTATCTAATCCTGCCCTGTCAGAAACCTTTCTTGCAAGGTTAGCCCAGGTAGTTTTTCCATTATTTGTAAGATGCCAGATACCTTTTTCTTTATCGATCAATAGATCGAGTGAAGCATTCACAAGATCCGGAACGTAAGTTGGCGAAATAAAAATATCTGAAGCTGCTGTAAAAATATTGCCTGCAGAGAGCGTAATAATTACATTGCTTACAAAATTATATTCATCCCACGGTCCAAAAAAAGAACTGGTTCTTACAATTAGAGAATCAAGATTGCAATTCAGCACCACTGATTCTGCTTCCGCTTTACTTCTGCCATAAATATTAAGCGGATTAATTTTATCACTCTCTATATATGGATTACTTTTTTCTCCATCAAAAACAAGATCTGAAGAAAAGGTCACAAACTGTATTTCATGCTTTTTACAAGCGTTGGCCAAAAAATAAGCGGCATGGCAATTATCACTAAAACATTTTTCAATATCTGCTTCAGCATCATCCACCCTTACATAACCGGCCGCATTTATAATGGCCCACGGATTATATCTTTTAATTGCTTCTTCAATTTGAAGCTCATTGGTAATATCGAGACCATCCCTGCCTAATAGTTTATAATTAATTGAACGAAAACTGCAGATTTTACCAAAAGCTCTTCCAAGGGTTCCGCGTTTACCTATTATTAAAACCGGTTGTGAAGTATCATGATCGGGAAATTCCATTTTTGCATTAGAAAATTTTTCATAAATGAAACGTCCATCTCTTTGCCACCAGCCTTTATGCTCAGTTACAGGATGGGAATATTTTTGTTCAGATGCAAGGGATCTTATCACGGATGCCAATGCCGTAGGCCTGGGCATACCTGAAGTAAGATCAAAGGCTCCCGGCTCATAATTCATTTTTTTTGAGGTAAGAAGTTTATCCCATCCATAAGACCCGAATAGCGCCCATGCTGTTACCGCTTTTAACTCTATTCCCTCTTGATTTAGTTTTAAGCATATATCCCATACTTCTTTAAGCCATCTTGCCTGGTCTTCTCTGCCGCAATTAAGTTGCACTTCTGTTATTGCAATGGGTAGCTTGTATCTTTCCCAGGCTTCTTTTAATAAAAATTCCAAACCAGAGGGTTGCCCATGAGGAACTCTGCAGGCTTCTACATCCGCATATGTCTGCAATTCATTACCACCACGTGTAAAAGCAGGATATTTTTTATAGTCTTCATCAAGAAAACGTTCCGATGTTATATAATGATTGAAGCCTATCAAATCAGGAGGGCATTTATTCTCTAAAAAGAAATTTAAAGATGATTCAGGGATGCCCAATCTTATAAAATAACTCCACATTTTATGGCCTGGTTTTATATTACCGCATAACAGATCATAAGTAAGCCATCTTCTTTCGTTTTCAAAATTTGCCTGATATTGTAAAGACGAAGTGCAATACGTTTTTCCCAGGTCTTCTGTTTGAATAAGCTTTGCACTGGGATTAATTTTTCTGATTGCCCGCATTGCGAGTACTACCCCCCGCATTTGATTTAAAACCATTTTGGCAAAGCTTACGTCATTTTTTGCATGCGGGTACCAAAAACCATACAGCCCGCTAAAGCGTGCAGTTGTAAGCGGTTCGTTGACAGGAGTATAATAGTCTATCCAGGGAAATTTTGTTGCTACTTTCTCTGCATAGCTTGCTAATTTTTTAGGAAAACTATCATCACTTAAATCAGTATATGTTGGTCCGCTGCCATGATGTAGTAATCCAGCAATGGGTTTTATACCATGAGCAGACAAGGTGGTCAATTGTTTTTCTGTCAAGCTCCAATCTATTTCTGTTTGTGGCGTAGGTTGATGACGCTCCCATAATATAGGGTAGCGCAGGGTTTTTATACCTAAACCTGCTATAAGAGAAATATCGTTTTCTCTTGTATAATGATTGGCATATTCCAGCTGGTCAAGATATGAATCGTTAATCCTGTTTATAGTGCATTCAATACCTCCCCAAAGCTCAAGATTGCTGGAGCTTGGTTGTTGTAACTTTTTGTCCGTTGACATGAGTTTCCGATTGTCTTTGCATTAGCTTTTTAAACAGGGTTAGTGATTGGGCCACTACCTGATCCATATTATAATATTTATATGTAGCAAGGCGCCCAACAAAGTAAGTATTTGTCATGGCAGCGGTAAGCTGCTGGTATTTTTTGTATATCTCGGCATTTTCGGGCCGGGGAACGGGATAGTAAGGATCTCCCTCCGCCTTAGGGTATTCATATACAATAGTTGTTTTTGGATGTTTTTGTCCGGTTAAATATTTAAAATCTGTTATCCTTGTATATGGATGCTCATTGGGATAGTTAACCGTACCCGTTTGCTGAAAATTTTCTGACTCTACCGTTTCAAATTTAAACTCCAAAGAACGATAAGGAAGTTTTCCATAGCAATAATTAAAATAAGCGTCTACAGGCCCTGTATAAATCATAAACTTATAAGGAATACTGTCTACTATTTCTTTATAATCAGTGTTCAGCATTATTTTTATGTTTGGATGTGATAACATTTTCTCAAACATTTTAGAATAACCATATGACGGCATTGCCTGGTATGTATCTGTAAAATACCTGTCATCTTTATTTGTTCTTGTTGGCACCCTTGCGGTTACAGAAGCATCTAATTCTGAAGGATCCAAATCCCATTGTTTGCGGGTATACCCTCTAAAAAATTTTTCATATAATTCACGGCCAACTTTGCTTACTACCACATCTTCTGAAGTAACTATTCTGTCTACTTTTTCAGCCCTGGACTTAAAAAAACCTTCTAACTGATCAGCGCTTAAGTTAAGCCCATACATCTGGTTAATTGTATTCAGATTAATAGGAATAGGAACCAGTTGACCATCCACACTGGCCAATACTTTATGCTCATATTGTCTCCATGGAGTAAACTTGCTTAAATATTCAAAAACATCTATTGAGTTTGTATGAAAAATATGAGGGCCATATTTATGGACTAATATTCCATCTTTATTATAATAATCATAAGCGTTACCTCCAATATGATTTCTCTGGTCAATTATTAATACCTTCTTATCGGCCTTAGATGCTAATCTTTCCGCCAAAACACTGCCCGCAAAACCTGCACCTACTATTAAGTAATCAAACATATACTTTCTCCTTTTTATTTAAATTGTTTATTGTACCATTTCCTTTAGCCTTTAACTTTTGTTCTCTTGTTTCAGTTATCAGTTGCATCATTTTATTCCATGTTTTATCCCAGGAGTTTTGTGACAGAAAAACATCTATTTTTTCAAGCCATTGCTCACGGTCCTGCCTGTTAAGTTCCCGTTCAGCAGCTTCAATAAATTTATCGGCAGTATCTGCAATTTGTACCAGGCTGTTTGTACCATATGGTGTAACCACGTCAACTATTGATGTAGAAATAACGGGTTTTCCTGCGGCAAGATATTCTGGTGTTTTTGTTGGACTTATATATTTTGTAGAATCATTTCGTAAAAAAGGAATGGTAGCAACATCCCAACCGGCAAGATAAGCTGGTAATTCATCATACCTTTTTCCACCCAGATAATGTAGGTTATTTAATTTTGGAAGGATTTCATGGTCAATTTTAACTACAGGACCGATAATTATAAAATGCCAGTCAGGTTTTCTTTCAGCCACTTCTTTTATAAGATCAATATCAAATCTTTCATCAATTACACCATAGAATCCAAACCTTGGCTGACCAATACCTGACTGATCTTCAGGATCGGGTTTTATGTCCCGGGCTTGTGCAAAGTGTTGTTTATCAATACTGCTGGGAAATGGATGTATATTATGATGGTTATCTTTTTTAGCCTTGTATAAATTATGACCGCCTGTAAAAACAAGGTCGGCTTTTTTAAATAGCTCCTGTTCCCTCTCTTTTAATCCAATAGGTGCATCTTTAAACAAGGACAACTCATCCATGCAGTCATATATAATCAGTTTTGGACCAAAGTGATTCCCAATAGCTAAGGCCATAGGTGTATAATACCAAAAATAGTAGCTGGTTATTTCTTCCTTCTCAAATAAATCTTTAATGAGCTTAACCTGCTGAATAACAATCTCTACTGGAGTAAGACCTTGTTGCAAATGGGGAATAACAATGGTTAAATTTCCGCGTCTTTCCAGGTGTAAGCTATTATGCTCACTATCAAAAAAAGGTTCTTCGATTAAGAATACCCGACTTTCATTTGCAAATCTGCTCATTAGATGCTGAGGCCGCTGATAAACAAAATTCCACCTTAAGTGGCAAAAGCATATTAAATCCATGATAAGTTTCTGATTATTGATTATTTGGCCTCCAGTATCTTGGCTATAATACTATTTATATGCCAAGGGCTTTTAAAACTGCTCAGTTATGTCTGAAGTTACTTAATATGAAGAACTTGTGCAAAAAAATACTCAAAAATGATTCGTTTTGTGGAAGAAGCGTTCCTGAAAAGTAGGTGGCCTACCTGTGATGTTTAAAAGTATAGATTTTTTAGGAGATCAGTTAGTGTAAATATTCCTTTACCGAATTTTGAGTCTTTAACGATTACCTTTTCCGGTTTTCCTGCTTAATGGTAGAAATTAAGGTTAGTAAACATTTATTCATGTGAATTACGAATGTTATTCCAACCAACACTTATACCATAATGATGTTGTTTTTGTGTTTATAATTTTTGATACAGGTCTTTCAGTCTTTCCCTGGTCATTATTTTTTCCCATTCTTTACCGAGTGCATTCTCCCAAAGAGGTTTCATACCAAGTGACACATTTATCATTTTATCAAACTGCTCTTCAGTTAATCCGGCGCATATGCCTTTGGGGATATAAATACCGCTCTGCTCTACCATCTTTTTAAATTCCCGAACACCTTCAGGATAATATTCTTCAAGATGATTAAACACTATACAATTACCGATGCCGTGCTTAGTACCCAGCAAATAGCTAAGTCCATAACTTACTGCATGCGCTACACCAACCTGGCTGTAAGCAATGCTCATCCCCCCAGCATAAGAAGCCATCATCAGCTTATCATCACTTTCATCATTCCAACTATCTTTTTCAAGAAAGACCTCCCTGCATAATTGCAAAGCCTTCTCACCGTAAGATTTACTGAATTCGTTTAAAAAAGTTCCCTGCAGGCTTTCAATGCAATGAATGTAACAATCCATTCCTGTATAAAATCTTTGATCTTTCGGAGAGTTTGCTGTTAATTCCGGATCGAGAAGTATCTGATCAAAAGGGGTATAGTCAGAATTCATTCCGAGTTTTTTTGTTGGCCCGGTAAGAACCGTGGTACGACTCACTTCTGCACCCGTACCACTTAAGGTAGGAATACCGGCTTTATATACTCCCGCAACTTGTACCAAATCCCAGCCCTGGTAATCAGCGGATGAGCCCGGATTTCTCATCATTAAGGAAACCGCTTTTGCAAGGTCCAAAGTACTTCCCCCACCTATACCTATTATGCCACTTACCATTCCAAAATCTTCTTTAAGTTCAGCAGCAATACTATCAACATAGGTTGTCTTAGGCTCATAAGTAACATCTGCAAAAATTATTTTATCCTTTCCTTTTGCCGGAATGTTGCGTACTAATTCTTTGTCTTTAAAAAAATGATCTACTAAAAAGATCATTGGTAAGCTATCTTCCCTACGGGGTTCTAAAATTTGCTCTAACTGGTTGAAAGAACCCCGGCCATAAATTACATAGCCCACCATTTTAAAATTTCTGAATTGCATTGCACGAATTTAAAAACATCACGAATTAAAACTAATTACACGAAATTATCAATTGAATTTAATTCGCTCTAATTTGTGTAATTAGTGTTCTTAATTAATATGTTAGCTTTTTCCAGGTCCTCCGGGGTATCAATTTCAATTCCCATATAATCTGAAATAACCATTTTTATCGGAACTCCATTTTCAAGATAACGAAGGCATTCTATTTTTTCCGCAATCTCTAAAGGTGTCATTTCCCACTTTGTAAAATTCATCAGCGACTGTTTTCTAAAGGCATAAATGCCTATGTGTTCATAATAAATGGGATGAATTTCTGTATTTCTGTGATAAGGTATGGCACTCCGGCTGAACATAATTGCATTCATATTTTTATCTACTACCACTTTTACATAATTGGGATCATTCACCTGTTGTTGTTCTTTTATTTGCTGCATAATAGAAGCCACCTGCACATTGCTACCGCCTTTTTCATAAAAGATATTTAAGAGCTTAAGCAATGCTTCTTTATTTACGAAAGGCTCATCTCCCTGAACATTAATAACAATATCCACCTCCAGATCAGCTACGGCTTCTGCAATCCTGTCGCTGCCACTTTCATGAGAAAATTTGCTCATTATTACATAGCCGCCATAGTGCGTTATTTCATCAAAAATTACCGGGCTATCTGTAACTACCATTACTTCATCAAACAATCTTGTAGCCATTGTGTTTTCATATGTATGAGCAATCACTGACTTATCACCCAATTTTTGCATCAGTTTTCCCGGAAAACGGGTTGCTGCATATCGGGCGGGTATTACGGCAATGGTTTTCATTTAATAACTAAAATCTTTTGGATTTCGTTTTTGATTCCAGAATAATAAAATTGTTATTTGAGTTTTTCGGGCACTAAAGTGATACGTTAGCGTAGTATGTTTATTTAAAAGATAAATCCTGGTATTTTTTCTCTTCTGGGAAGGTCTACCGATTTCCGGATATCGTGTGAGCCTTAATATTAAGGAATTTGTTTTACTGATAAAATTTTGAACTTCCTTTTCTGTCCATTCTTTTTCTAAGTAATTAATAATGGAATTGTATGTATTAAGTGCTTTTGTAGTCCAGACAATTTTTTCTATTTTTTGATCCATCTTTTGTATTTCTTCATTACATCCGCATGAGCTATTACCTTTCCTGAATTCATTTGTAGTATAGATTCGTCCGTTGCCTGTTGCTGTTCTTTAGAAATCACATCCCACCAATCTTTTTTCTCCCGTGCAAAAGTTTTAACTACCGTTAATACAGTTTTTTTTTGTTGTACATCTAAGTTAACCAGGTATTGATTAATTTCTTTATCTATTTCAGCAATGGATGTTTTCATGTTTTAAAGTTAATAAAAATTATTATCAATTTACAGCTGCTACTTCCGGCAGGGTTTCACTTTCGTATCCGCAATCAGTACATTGATATACATTTTCTGCAGAAACAGCATAGGCTGAAAAAAGCCATGTAGTTATTGCCGTTAAAATATTTTCTGTGCTTCTTTTGGGGACCAATATAAATTTATGTGAGCCGCATAGGGGACAAACAAGCTGCCTGTCAGAAGCTGAATTCATTTCTCTCAACAACTTTCTTACTTTATGCTCTTCATTTCTTCTTACAACCAGTTTAATTCCACCGATAGCATTTGACAAAAAAGGATCTATTGTAACAACGTATTCATCTTTTAAATAACATTCAACACCGGCAGCCCTTAATCTTGTCAACTGTATATTGGCTTTAAAATAATTATCGAATGTCTCTATGATAACTAAATCCATTCAGGTGTTATTTATCGCTTATCAATATTGAAGAGTTTCCTTTTCCCATAACTACTATTTTAGAATTTTGACTGAGCGCAATTTCTTTCATTGCTTTTATCTGCTCGTATTGTAATTGCTGATCAGTTAATCCTGTATTTATGATTCGTTGATAATCGGCAATACCCTGGGCTTCCACCCTTTTTCTTTCAGCTTCCTGCTTTTCTTTAAGTAAAACAAATTCCATTTTCTTAGCATCCTGCTCAGCATTTATTTTTGATTCAATGGATGCTTTTACTGAATTGGGAAGGGTAATATTTCTTACCAGTAATTGTTCAAGCAGTAATCCCCTTTTCTTAAAATCTTCATCGATACTTCTATAGATGCGCTGCTGAAATTCATCCCGTCTTGTGCTGAACAATTCGATTGCCTGGTAGTACACGGCATTATCACGAATTTTTGTTCTGGTAATAGGTCGTACAATTTTATCTTTATAGTCAAGTCCGGTTTGCTGGTATAATTTGGGAGCATCAATAGCGCCAACCCTGTATAAAACCGTAAGATCAATTGTAACTTCCAACCCATCACTTGTTAAAACACGAATTGCATCATCTCCGGCCTTTCCACCTTCATCATTTACACCGCTCATGGTATAGTTTTGTGTTTTTACATCCACCTTTTTAATCTCATATAATGGGTTTACAAAATGAAGCCCGCTTTGCAGCACATCTTTTTTTACACTTCCGAATAAAACCTTAATACCAATTTCCCCTGCATTTATCTGTACAATGGAAGAAAAAATAATACCTAAAACAATAAGCAATACGCCAATAAGCCGACCAATATTCCGGAATCTATGCAATGCAACATTATTTTTTACAACTATGCCGGTAACACCAAAAATTATCAGACCAAGGATAATGAGTAACATAAGAGAAAGTTTACCCTCTAAATCTCCCTAAAGGGAGACTTTTGAAGCTTTTTTAAAAATTAAAGTTTATAAAAGGTAAGAAAGATACATTTTTTATTTACGATAAACTTGGATCCTATTTCTGCAGACAAGGCTAATGTGCAATAGCAAGTCCTATCTTTAGGGGGATTCAGGAGAGTTATGTATTCAGCATCAAAGGCATTACCAGCATCAGCAATTCTTCATTTTCATCAGCCTCTGTCGGTTTAATAATTCCCGCTTTTGTTGGAGTGCTCAGTTCAATAACCACTTCATCAGTGTCAGCAGCGTTTAGCATTTCTATTAAAAATTTTGCATTAAAAGCAATCTGAAGATCTTCACCATCGTACTGGCAAGCCATTCGTTCATTTCCTTCAAAACTAAAATCAACATCCTGTGCTGCTAACTGCAATTCGCTGCCGCTAATGCTCAATGCAACCTGGTTAGTGCTCTTATTACTGAATACACTTACACGGCGCAGTGCACTTTGAAAATCATTTTTATTTACTGTCAGCTTGTAAGGGTTATCTGTTGGTATCACTACTTTATAATCAGGGAATCTTGCGTCAATCAATCGGCATACCAGCTCAGTACCATCATGTTTTACAAAGAGATGATTGCTGTTGTAAGAAATCTGCAGCTCATCATCGTTATTAGGTAAGGCACTCTTTAATAAGTTCAATGGTTTTTTAGGAACGATAAAGGTGTCTGTTTTGGGAGAGCTTACATCAATTCTTTTATAACGAACCAAACGATGAGCATCAGTGGCAACGCATGTTAAAGAATTTTTATCGAGTTCAAAATAAACTCCTGTCATGGCTGGCCTAAGGTCATCATTGCTAACAGCAAATAAACTTTTATTTATTGCTGTAACCAGTGCAGAAGATGTCATTGTAAAAGAAGTTGCAGCATCTGCTACCGGTTCCTTGGGAAAATTATCAGGATTTTCTCCCATTACCTTATACTTACCGTTATCACTGGTTATTTCTACACTAAAATTCTTATCGATGTTGAAAGTTAGCGGTTGCTCAGCAATATTCTTTAATGAGTCCAGCAGAATTTTCGAAGGGATACAAACCTTTCCGCTGTCCTTTGCCTCAATGTCAAGGTGAATTTTCATAACAGTCTCCAGGTCGGTGGCCACCACAGTAAGTTTATTCTTTTCAATCTCGAATAAAAAATCTTCCAGTATAGGCAAAACCGTATTGGCATTAATTACGCCGCTTATCTGCTGCAGGTGTTTTAGTAATTGAGAAGAGGAAACGATGAACTTCATATAAAATTTATTAGATAGCCAAAGATAAAAGAATTTAGTTTGT
>MWVW01000085.1_pt1 | contig 23170 bp, 20 predicted proteins | sample 1047191 | NCBI WGS metagenome assembly MWVW01 (sample SAMN06349985, study PRJNA376086) | soil metagenome | isolation source: MtG22-5 sample Antarctic (ecotone) | place: Antarctica
TAACATTTAAAGAAATGACCAAATGGCTTTTTAGAAAAACATAGCGTAATTTGTTTTATTGCACACCGGCTATTTGCTTGCTATAAACATCAGTCCCGCTTTTCGCTGCAATTCCGCCACACAGAAGTCAGGCTGACTCGTCCTAAAAAAAGTTTACAGTTGTTAATAAAATTATTGATTGTTTATAATACATGGTTTTGTTTACGATAATAATTTTTCCAAAGCTTTTCTGTTACCATTAAGTTTTCTTTATGTACCTGGTTAGGTTTTAGATTTCCAATGCTCATGTGAGGTCTTTGTTCATTATATAATTGGATTGTTCTGTTTAAAATAAGTGTTGCTTCATTAATATTTTCAGGTGTGGAAAAATTAAGATATTCATGTTTTAAAATACCGTTTACTCTTTCTGCTATGGCATTTTCAAGCGGATCTCCATGCTCAGTCATGCTGACAGCAATATTATATTTTACCAGCAACCCGATGTAGTTGTTACTGCAATATTGCAAGCCTCTGTCGCTATGGTGTATAAGTTGATATTTCCTGTCTGCCCGCAACATGTCTGTAGCCATTTGTAATGCCTGTAGACAATGAACACCTGCCAGATTTTCTGCTACATGATAGCCGACTATTTTATGGCTGTAAGCATCTGTTATGAGGCTTATATAATAAAATCTGTTGTTTACCTGCCAGTAGGTAATATCACTTACCCACAGCTCGTTGATGCCGTATGGTACAAATTCTTTGATCAGGTTAGGATATTTTTTAAACATATGGTTGGAGTAGGTTGTAATAATGCTACTGCGTTTTTTACGTACTAATAATCCATTGGCTGCCAGTAAATCAAACAGAGCATCTCTGCCCATTTTAATGCTATGTTCCAGCATAAATACCTGCAAAAGCTCATATAGTTTCCTGGTACCCATTCGCCGGTGTATTACTCTTATTTTATTTACTTCATCAACTACCAGTTTATCTTCCACGCTGTTTACATGTGATGACCAACTGTTTTGATAATATGCCTGTCTGCTGATACCAAACCATCCACATAGTTTGGCAAGTCCTATGTGCCGAAAGTTTTCTTTCATTATTTCTATGGTTTGGTATTGGACTTTTTTTTGATAGGTATTTTAAATTTCTCTTCTGCCACCTCTATCATTGTGGAATAGGCAATGGCTTTGAGTTCTGCTTCTTTGAGCTTTTGTTCCAGTTGTTTTATTTTTTCTTTCAACTCATCTACTTCCGGGTTTGTGTCACCTGTAATTTTATTAATTGCTGTTTTAGCCATAACCATTCTTTCTGCAAATGTCAGCCTTCGCCGCTGACATTTACTCATATCATAGCCTAATCGCCTCATCCATTTAACAATGGCACCCTTTTCTTCTTTACGACCAGTGTATTTCTCCCATAACATTTGCTTTGTAATCCGCAGGCTTAAAAACTCTTTAATGATCTGATGCTTCTGAGCATCCGTAAAATAATAGACTTCATCTTGCTTAAATACAGGAATTTTCTGTTCCATTTTTTAGGTTTTTGTGTAAACCTATTTCAGGACAAGACATTTAATAATGCCATATAATACCTTACATATCTTCGAGACATAACCGTTCGGAAAGATTGCAGATTTGTTCCAAAGGAATAGTTCGTGGGTAGTTAATAATGCAAAGCATATTCGTTCCATAAGAACGCTTCGTGTTAATCATAGCACCATGCGTTCCTATGGAACGCTAAAACCTTTCTTGCTTCATTCTGCTACCTACAAAATGTTCCGATGGAACATATTCCGAACAGTTATGCCTTTGAAACCTGTTAGGTTTATCGAAACACTTTGACCTTAATGAAAAAATATTTTATTTAGATATGCGTTTTAAAGTATCAGTATATTCCTGCCATATTTCATTTACAATTTCGGCAGCAGGTACAATCTTTTTTATACTACTGCTTACCTGCCCTACTTCCAGTTCGCCTTCATTTATATCACCCTCAAACATTCCTTTTTTTGCTCTTCCCTTTCCTAACAGCTGATCTAATTCTTCTTTTGAAGCACAATTGCTTTCTGCTTCCTGTACTTTTCTAAAAAAATCATTTTTGATCATTCGAACCGGAGTAAGCTGTTTTAATGTAAGCAACGTATCTCCTTCTGATGCATTAATAACTGCATTTTTAAAATTGAGATGGCATGATGCTTCTTCGCTTATTGCAAACCTGCTTCCCACCTGCACACCTTCGGCGCCTAGCACCATAGCAGCAAGCATTTGCCTGCCGGTAGCGATTCCACCTGCTGCAATAACAGGAATCTTTACTGCATCGCAAACCAATGGTATCAATACCATGGTGGTAGTTTCTTCTCTCCCATTATGACCTCCTGCTTCAAAGCCTTCTGCCACCACTGCATCACATCCTGTTTCTTCTGCTTTTTTTGCAAACCTGCTGCTGCTTACCACATGAACTACCTTAATATCATGCTGCTTTAAATATTTTGTCCAGGATGAAGGATTGCCTGCAGAAGTAAAAACGATTGGCACTTTCTCTTCTACAATAATTTGCATTTGTTTTTCAACCCCACTATATAATAAAGGAACATTTACACCAAATGGTTTATCAGTTGCTGCGTTGCACTTTTGAATATGTTGCTGTAAAATTTCGGCAGACATACTTCCGGCACCTATCAACCCCAAGCCTCCTGCATTACTTACTGCACTTGCTAACCGCCAGCCACTTGTCCAAACCATACCTGCCTGGATAATGGGATATTTTATGTTGAAAAGTTGGGTAATGCGATTCGAAAACATAATTAGCATATTTGCTAATTAGCTGATCAGCTAATTATGATCCTAAATCTATTTCTGTATTATCACCAATGTTTAATGATCGTGTTTCTCCGCGTATTTCTGTATCACTCCCTATAAGTGAATCATCTAATACAACATCATATAATTTTGAAAAAGATCCAATTATAGAATCTTTTACTATTGAAAAATTTACAATAGTGTTTTCTCCCATAGCCACATTAGGACCTACTATAGAATTTCTGATATCACATCCTTCGGCTATGCTTACAGGTGGAATGAAAATAGTATTCTCGAAAGTATTTGATTCAGCGATGGCGCCACCAAATTTTTTTAGTAATGTAGCATTGGATTTAAGTAATGATTCTTTTTTTCCGCAATCAAACCAGTTTTCCACTTTAAAAGGTTTAAACTCAGCGCCACTCTGTATCATACATTCAAGCGCATCCGTTAAATTAAATTCATCATAGCTCTTGATATCATTGGTAATAATGTTTTCCAAACAATTAAAAAGAAATGATGTATCCCTGATTTTGTACAATCCAACCAAAGCAAGATTAGATTTTGGAATAGAGGGTTTTTCCACCACCCTGCTTATAAATCCATCATCATCAATTTCGGCAACGCCAAAATTCCTGGGATCATCAACTTTTTTTACACCCAGCATTGAATAAGGTGATTCCAAAACATATTGAATATCATATTCACAGATAGTGTCTCCTAATGCAATAAAAACCTCATCGTCACCAATAATTTGTTTTGTTAGATTAATGGCGTGTGCTGTTCCTTTACGTACGTTCTGGTATATGAAGTGGCAGTTAAGATCGGGATACTTTCCTTTGATGTAATCCTGGATTTTTTCCCCAAGATAACCAACAATAAAAACAAAATCATTTATTCCGGCTTCATGCAGTTGATCAACATTGATGCTTAAAATTGTTTTTCCGGCTAAAGGAATTAAAGCTTTGGGCTGGGTATAAGTATGCGGTCGCAGCTTAGAGCCTGCACCTGCCACAGGGATAATGGCCTTCATTAATATCTTATTTGTTTCCAATCTTCACAAAACCAAGGCGTGAATATACGTCAATTTGAAAATTTTAAAATTTATGACTAATAATTATTATAATATTTAATTATAACGTATCACTTATTACTTTTTAGTACGTTTGCGCAAACTTATTTCATGCAAAAAGATAAGCAGGTATTTGATATAATAAATAAGGAATTAGAAAGACAACGACACGGTATTGAACTGATCGCTTCAGAGAATTTTACGTCTTTACAGGTGATACAGGCAATGGGTACCGTATTAACCAATAAGTATGCAGAAGGATATCCCGGCAAAAGATATTATGGTGGTTGTGAATTTGTGGATGAAGCAGAACAGCTTGCCATTGACAGGTTAAAACAAATATTTAATTGTGAGTATGCAAATGTTCAGCCTCATAGCGGAGCACAGGCAAATGCCGCATTAATGATGGCAATTTTGCAACCTGGAGATAAAATATTAGGGTTGGACCTTAGTATGGGTGGTCATCTTACCCACGGCTCGCCGGTTAATTTTTCAGGTAAATTATATGAACCTCATTTTTATGGTGTAAAAAAAGATACAGGACTTGTTGATTATGAAATGCTGGAAGAAAAAGCAAGAACAGAGAAACCAAAGCTTATCATCTGCGGCGCTTCAGCGTACAGCCGTGACTGGGATTATGAAAGATTACGAAAAGTTGCAGATGAAGTGGGAGCCTTTTTGTATTGTGATATGGCCCATCCAGCAGGATTGATAGCAAAAAATTTATTGAAATCTCCTTTTGCTCATTGCCATTTTGTTACTTCCACAACACACAAAACATTACGTGGGCCGCGGGGTGGAATAATTTTAATGAAAAAAGATTTTGAAAATCCGTTTGGGTTAAAAGATACAAAAGGAAAGGTGAGGATGATGAGTAATTTACTTGATATGGCAGTATTTCCCGGAACACAGGGCGGACCGCTGGAGCATATTATTGCTGCAAAGGCAGTATCATTCGGGGAAATTCTCACTGATGAATTTACCGGTTATGCCACCCAAATTCAACTGAACGCACAAAAAATGGCAAATGCTTTCGTGGAAAAAGATTATAATCTTATCAGTGGCGGTACTGACAATCATTTAATGCTAATCGACCTTAGAAATAAAAATATCACCGGCAAAAAAGCACAGGAAACATTAGACAAAGCTCAGATTACGCTAAATAAAAATGCAGTTCCGTTTGATGATAAAAGCCCTTTTGTAACTTCGGGAATTCGTATAGGTGTACCTGCTATTACAACAAGAGGAATGAAGGAAGAACATATGCAGCATGTGGTTGATCATGTAGATAAAGTTTTAATGAATATTGATAATGAGAATATAATAACAGAAGTGAGGAATGATGTAAGGTCTTTCATGGATCAATTTCCTTTATATCCTGAATTGGGCTAAAATAAAATATATGATACAACGTGTACAAACAATCTGGATGATACTTGCAGCAATTGCAATATTTCTCACCTTAAAACTTCCCTTTTACAGCGGCACACTATTAACTGATAATTCATTTGATTCCCTCATAGCTACTGATAACTTTATTTTAATGGTATTAACGTGTGCTTTAGGGAGTGCCCTTGTAATTAATATTTTTTTATTTAAACACAGGACCCTGCAGTTTAGAATTTGCATCATTGCAATACTCACCGAGTTGCTGCTCTTGTTTTTGTACTACCGGCAAACAAAACTTTATTCAAATGGATCGCTGGATCTGTGGGCAATCTTTCATCTTGTAACAATTATAGCTTTAATATTTGCTGCCAGGGGGATTTATAAAGATGAAAAGCTGATTAAGGATAGCAACAGGCTGAGGTAATAAATCAATCAAATATACTTACCTGTCCAACTTTCTTTTACCTTCTTTATTCCTGATGGGACACCAGCATATACAAGATTTCCACCCCCATCTCCTGCTTCAGGTCCAAGATCTATAACCCAATCTGCTGATCTTATAACATCAGTATTGTGTTCAATCACTAAAATAGAATGCCCCTGTTCTATTAAGGCATTAAAAGAGGTGAGCAGTTTTTTTATATCATTAAAATGAAGCCCTGTAGTTGGTTCATCAAAAATAAACAACACATGGGTTTGGGATCTTCCCTTTCCGAGGAAAGATGCCAGCTTTACTCTTTGCGCCTCACCCCCGGAAAGGGTATCTGAGGATTGTCCTAATTTTATATAACCCAATCCAACATCGCTTAAGGGTTTTATTTTTTTAGCAACATCGGCACCAAGCCTGGTATCATCCCCAAAAAATTCAATCGCTTCATCAACACTCATCTGCAGCACATCATTTATATTTTTTTCTTTGTAGCTAACTTCCAGTACTTCTTCTTTAAATTTTTTACCACCGCATACTTCACAAACCAAATGTACATCAGCCAAAAACTGCATTTCTACAACCTGCTCGCCTTCTCCTTTGCATGCATCACACCTTCCACCTTCCACATTAAAAGAAAAATGCTTTGGCAAAAAGCCTCTCATTTTACTTAAAGGTTGTTTGGCAAACAAATCTCTTATCTCATCATAGGCTTTTATATATGTAACAGGATTACTACGGGATGATTTACCAATGGGATTTTGATCTATCATTTCAATCTGTGTGATATAATCCACATCACCTTCAATCCCCCTGTGCAGTCCAACTTTGTCAGCAAACTCTCCTTTTATTTTTTTTAATGCCGGATACAGTATTTGTTTAATCAGGGTAGTTTTTCCGCTGCCGCTAATGCCGCTTATAACACATAAAACATTTAATGGTATAACAATATTAATATCCTGTAAGTTGTTTTGCTTAGCTCCCAATATGCTTATTGAGCGGTTCCATTTACGGATAATTTTAGGAGGGTCAATTTTTAATTCCCCCTTTAAATATTTTCCTGTCAGGCTTTTTTTATTTGCAATAAGTTCATCATAATTTCCTTCTGCAACTACTTCACCTCCCAAATGGCTGGCCAAAGGGCCCATATCAATTATATGATCTGCCTGCCTCATTATCATTTCATCATGCTCTACTACCACTACCGTATTCCCCAAGTCCCGCAATTCTTTTAAAACAGTTATTAGTCTTTCTGTATCCCTGGAGTGCAGGCCAATAGAGGGCTCATCCAGAATGTATAAGGAATTGGTAAGATTACTTCCCAAACTTCTTGTAAGCTGAATCCGCTGACTTTCTCCACCGCTTAATGAATTTGCCAGGCGGTTTAAAGTAAGATAGCCAAGGCCAACGTCCATCAATGTTCTTATACGATTATTTATTTCGATCAATATTCTTTTTCCAACAGTTGCATCATATTCATTCAATTCAAGTTCTGCCAGCCAATTTTGAAGATCTTTCACAGGCATTTCACACAACTGGCCAATATTATGATGGCCAACCTGGACATACAAAGCTTCTTTCCTTAACCTGTAACCATTGCATTCAGGGCAAATTGTTCTGCCCCGGTAACGGCTTAATAAAACCCGGTATTGAACCTTGTATAAGTTTTGCTCAACCTCTTTAAAAAAATCATTAATACCTCCAAAGTGATCATTGCCTGTCCACAATAAATTATATTCCGCTGTTGTAAGATCAAGAATAGGTTTGTGAACAGGAAAATCAAAACGTTTTGCAGAGCGTATTAATGCCTCTTTCCATAATCCTAACTTTTCTCCACGCCAGGGTGCAACGGCATTTTCGTAAACACTTAATCGTTTATCAGGAATTACAAGATCAGGATCGATACCTAACACGAGTGAAAAACCTCCACAAGTGGGACAGGCGCCATAAGGATTATTAAAAGAAAATAAATTGGGTACAGGCTCTTCAAATTTTAAACCATCTAATTCAAATTTATTGGAGAACTGCAAATTTTTTTCGCCATTAATTTCTAAAACTACTTCACCCTCGCCCTCATAAAAAGCAGTATTTACTGAGTCGGATATACGATGAATATCATCTTCATCAAACCCGATAGCTATCGGGTCTTTCACTATTAACCGGTCAATAAGAACATATGCTGTTCGATGCTGAAAGTAAGATTTAAAATCTTTTGTTTCCATTATATCCTCTATCCTTAAAATTTGGCTGTCAATATAAATTCTTGAAAAACCTTTTTGCATCAGTATGTTCAATTCTTCTTTTAGGTCTCTTTTATGATGTTGTTTAAAAAGCACGAGCAATAAAACTTTATCCCCTTCTTTTAATTTTGTAATTGCTTCCACTACATCTTTTACATCATCTTTCTTTACTTCTCTTCCTGATACAGGCGAAATTGTTTTTCCTATGCGGGCAAATAATAATTTTAAATAATCATAAATTTCAGTCATACTACCTACTGTAGAGCGAGGCGTACGGGTAGTAACTTTTTGTTCGATGGCAATTGCTGGGCAAAGTCCTTTTATGTAATCAACATCCGGTTTATTCATTCTTGCCATAAACTGCCTGGCATAAGAACTTAAGCTTTCTGCATACCTTCTTTGTCCTTCTGCGAATAGAGTATCTATTGTAAGTGATGATTTTCCGGAGCCGGAAACCCCTGTTACTACTATTAATTTATTACGCGGAATTTCAACAGTAACATTTTTTAGATTATGCATACGGGCACCTCTGATAAGAATACCATTCGTTTGCTCAGCTTTTTTAACTGTTGAAATCTTTGGTGGAAGAGATCTTATTGTAGTCATTATGGATTGCAAAAGTACTTCCTATTAAAATATTTTTTAGAGATTTAAAGATCAATAAAAAAAGGCAATAGGGTATTTATACCTAAAATAAATTTGAAAATAGTTATCAAAAAATTTGTTATTACAAAAACTTTATATAATTTAACCCTTCCAAATATCTAAGAAAGATGAAAACCTACTTGCTTATAGCATTAGCCTCTCCTCGTCCCTCTTATATTTTGGCCCATTTTTAACGATATCCGATAAACCAAAATCTAGATGTTTATGAAATCCTTTACCAAACTTTCTGACCAGCAACTTATCCATTTATATCTTGAAGGTGATGCTGAATGTCTTTCAACCCTTGTACTGCGCTATAAGGACAAAATTTATACTTCCATTTATTTATTGGTTAAAGATAAATACCTGGCAGAAGATATTTTCCAGGATTCTTTTATAAGGATAATTGATACCCTTAAAACAGGTAGGTATACAGATGAGGGTAAATTTTTACCATGGGCTATGAGAATAGCACACAACCTTTGCGTTGATCATTTTAGAAAGGTAAAACGTACGCCTGTCATTAAAACCAGCGATGACCGTGATATTTTTGAAGTAATTAATTTTTCCGAATCCGGAGCAGATCATAAAATGATGCAAAGTCAAAGTTATGACAGGGTAAGAAAAATGCTGGAATTGCTTCCTGAAGATCAAAGGGAAGTAATAATTATGAGACACTATGCTGATCTTAGTTTTAAAGAAATTGCTACATTAACCAACTGCAGCATCAATACAGCATTGGGCCGTATGCGTTATGGCCTTATCAATTTAAGAAAGATGATGGTTGAAAAGCAGATCGCTTTATAAGATAACTTTTGTCCCTATAATAACTCATATCCTTCCAATTATGGCAGGATTTTTTTTATTAAAAAATTTCAACAATCATGGTTCGTGAAGGATACGAACCACGGGGGGGAAACTTTACAAATTTTAGCTGAATTCAGAAGGATAATGGGCTTGTGGAGAATCCATACAATTTACTTGATCCTGTTTTTAGCAGGGAAGAAGATGTAATGCTGGATATTTACTTATGGATGAAGAATGTGAAATTTATGATGGAGGCGCCGCCATGGCAGCTTATGGTAAAATGCAATTCACACATATGTCTGATCAGGAAAGGGATAAGATTAAAAATGCTTTATTAAGATACTGTAAATTAGATACGCTGGCTATGGTTATGATTTTGCAGGAGTTTAAGCATTTGATAAAAGTTGAAACAACTAAGCATACATGAGTCTGCCTTTTGGCTCAGGTATTTGCCTGTCCAATTGCTTTGCTGTCGCAATCCACTCATTGATTATTTGCTGTACATTTTTCAACGCTTCCGCATAGGTTTTCCCGTCTGACATACAGCCGGCTAGCTCCGGAACTTCTGCAATATATACTTCATCCTCCTTGCTCCAATAAATGATTATTTCATATTTGCTACTCATTATTAATCAGTTTATATTTTATTAAAAGTTCTCTTACCTGCTTAACCTGATAAGCTTTTGCTTTACTGTCTAAAGGTTGCAGGTTAATAATTTCAGTAACTTCTGATTTATAATAAATATGATGAATGCCCTTTATTCTTTTCTCGAAACCTAAAGTTGTAAGCAATTTGCATAGTTCATTCAATTTAATATTTCTATCAGAGGTACCGGAAAGAATTTTTTGAATCAGCTTTTCAAATTAACTCATTTTTTCGTCTATTTTATCCCGACAGTCTTATCCTTTTACGGAAATCTCTTCCTATTCTCTGCCTTCACCTCATTTAAAATATTTACAAAGCGCTCTACATCCGGCTCATAGCCACCTGCATTCTTAATAACCTTTCCTTCCTGGTCAGTAAAAATATATAATGGCTGTGCATTGGAGTTTGCAATGGTAGCTTCAAAGTCGAGATTTTTGGCTCCAACATTTTTTATTTTAGAGCCATCAAATTTAGATACGTACTTTTCATTTTCCGGTAATTCTGTTTTTTCGTCTACATATAAAGACGCTACAATAAAATCATTATGAAGTATATTGCTTACCTCCGGTTTTGATAACACCTGCGCTTCCATTTTTCTGCAATTTGCGCAGCTATGACCGGTAAAGTCTATCATTATAGGCCGTTTCATCTGTCTTGCTGCAGCAACAGCTTCTTCAAAATCAAAGAATGTTTCCACTCCCGGTATTTCGGATCCTAAAATATCAATGTATTTTTTTGGCTTTATTATTAATTCGGTTGAATTATTATTTTGAATTGAATCACTGCCAGAACGCTGGTTACTTCTTATTAGTTTTTCCAGGTTAAAGTCCTGTGTTTTATTTTCCGGCAACCATCCGCTTATCCCGTTTAAGGGAGCTCCCCATAAACCAGGGATCATATAAACGGTAAAAGCCAGCGCCCCGATTGCAAAAAATATTCTTGTTACTGATAAGTATGGGAGCCCGTAATCATTTAATGATAAGTGATCATCGTGCCTGAATTTTAATTTCCCTAAAAGATACAAACCAAGCAATCCAAAAAGAATGATCCATAAAGAAAGATAAACTTCCCTATCCAAAAGCCCCCAGTGATAAGCAAGATCAGCATTACTCAAAAATTTTAACGCCATTGCAATCTCAATAAAACCAAAAGAAACCTTTAATGTATTTAGCCATCCACCCGATTTTGCGATCTTATTAAGCATGCCTGGGAAAAAAGCAAAAAATGCAAAGGGCAAAGCAATGGCAATTGAGAAGCCAAGAAAACCTATTACAGGGCCAAGCCGTTCTTTTTGCTGACTAACATCTACCAATAAATTACCAATAAAGGGAGCTGTACACGAAAACGAGACAAGCACTAAGGTAAGTGCCATAAAAAATATTCCGGAAACGCTGCTGAGGTTTGCTTTGGAATCTACCTTATTTGTCCATGAGGCAGGCAATGTAATTTCAAAAGCTCCCAAAAATGAAATGCCGAAAAGAAGAAATAATAAAAAAACAAAAATATTAAAGATGGCGCTGCTGCTAATCTGGTATAATGTATCTCTGCCAAATAAAATGGTTAGCAGTAAGCCAAGAACTGTAAATATCACCACTATTGAAATAGAGTACAGTGTAGCATTTTTTATTCCATGTGCTCTTGTATTGCTTCTTTTTAAAAAAAAGGAAACCGTAACCGGGAACATAGCATATAAACAAGGCTGAAGAACTGAAATAAAACCCCAACGCAATCCGTCCAAAAAAGTATCCATTAAAGATCTTTGTGCAATTTTAACCTGACCTGTAGAATCAGTTTGCGCAACAACCATGAGAGCCGAAATACAAAATAATGCAGTTAGAAAAATTTTTAATTTCTTCATACTAAAAGCAAGATAAAAAAATAGGATAACAATATGCTATCCTAATCGTGAAAAGTGAGACGTGAAATTTTGATCTCCCAAAAGGGGACTACCAGCCATTTCACATTTATGATAACGTTATATTTTTATTTTAAACTCCACTTCTTTTGGTGGCAGGCATTGCCTGTCGGTACAAACCATATAATTAACTGTACCGGAGATCTTTTTATTTCCAGGCTTTAATTTAACCAGCTGTACAAAAGTGACAGCGCTTTCAAAATATTTCTGATTAACATTAAACTCTTTTTCAAAAGCAGTTTTCATTTTACCCTTCTCTTTAACAGCGCCGATGCTTTTTGCATCATTTATTTTTATTTCGGTTGGCTGTGCACCGCCATCAGGGTTTTTTACTGAATATATATGCCATTTAGGCTCTATCATTGCTTTTACATGAACCTCATATAAATCAGCACCTTTTTTTACTACAGAGTAATTGAAACTAACAGGATTCAATATCTGTGCCTGGGAAGCAGATAGAAAAAATAAAGTAATAAGGGTAAAAATTAATCTCTTCATTTTTATAATTTTATCAAATTTACGATATCAGCACGTAGAAGACCATGTTTATATGAATATTTAGGAGCAGCTTAACTTAATTTATAGAAAACAGTTCTTTAAATATTTTTTTGCCATCTGTATTTCCTAAGGCAATACTGCACGCTCTTTCAGGATGAGGCATCATCCCAAAAACATTGCCCTCAGTATTCCTGATACCTGCAATATTTTGTAAAGAACCGTTCGGATTTATGTTGTCATTCATATTTCCATCCTCATCACAATATCTATATAATATTTGTTTCTCAATGCTCATGTTTTCCAATGTTTTTGTGTCTGCATAATATCTGCCTTCGCCATGGGCTATTGGAATTTTATTCACCTCCCCGTTTTCATTTTTTATAAAAATATTTTTACAAACAAATTGCATGTTTACATTTCGTAATAAAACACCTGGAAGTAAACCTGTTTCGCATAAAATCTGGAAACCATTGCAAATACCCAGCACTTTACCCCCCATATTTGCAAATTCAATTACACTTTGCATCATAGGGCTGAACTTTGCTATTGCGCCACAACGCAAATAATCACCATAACTAAATCCCCCCGGTAATATTATACCATCCTCTTTAGAAAATACAGAAAGATCACTGTCCTTGTGCCAGAGTTCAATAACATCCTGGTTCAATTCTTCACGCAAAGCGCCAATTACATCACGGTCGCAATTTGAACCCGGGAAAACCACCACTCCAAATTTCATTATAATTTCTTTTAGCAATGTAAAGATAACCGTTATTTTAAACCATAACTTATTACAAAAACAGCTATTATCATTAACCAATGCAATACTAAAGGCAGCCATCTTTTTACGGGATATAAAAATGCACATGCAGCATAGGCAGATAAGGGAACAGCAGCCAGTATCCAGTATTCAAAAGTATGAGTAGCATTTATAAAAGGCACAAACAAGGCAATTATTAAGTACAATAAAATAAAATTCCAGCTTTTTCTTATTTGCACCGGCTGCTTCCTGATATTAGTGCGCAAAAAATAAAAACCTATTATAAAGGAAATTAACACTAAAACTATGCCTGCCAGCTCCCAATAGTTTTGATTAAATCTTGGAAAACTGATATCAAAAGGAGGGATTTTAAAATTATATAATTTATCAGTCAAAAATAAATAAGAGAATAAAAAATAGTAAGGCGTTAAAATACCTAAAAAAGAAATGATCCAGTCGGCCAATATAAATGGCCGCGATAATAAAAGTGCATATATAATTAATAAAAGGAATGCCAGCGATGGAAAATAAAAGAATGTAGAAACACCAATCAACATTCCCGCATTAAAAAGTACTGTCTTTGGCTTTGAGCTGCTATGCAAAGTACTCATGCTTGCCCAAACAAAAATTAATAAAGTATTTACAACCAGTAAACTGCTAAATACATTCCATTCGCTAAACATTGATGTTATTAATAAATAGCTCATTGCAGGCAGGTAATTAACCCGGTGCATCAATCTTTGATTATTAATATGCTTATTAAGTGTAACTGCCTGTATAAAAATTAAACTATACGTTATAATTGGATATATCAATGGAAATTGTAAACCTGCTGGCTCCAATTTTGAAAGTATCCCGCCAAATAAAAATCCATCCGACTTTTGAATTACAGGCGGGAATGGATTTATAAACCATATAAGCTTTAAGAGAAGGCCATAAATAAATAAAAAAAAAGGATTTAATGGATTATTGGCTTTAAAAATGCCTGTCACTATTTTGCCGTTAATTAGTTAATAAGTTAATCAGTTATAGAAGTAAAACCAATAACCTGATAAACGGATTAACGGATAAACTTTTTAACTGATCAGTAATCAATCTTTGCAAAGCAAATATAATTTCTGTACATACAAGGTACAATGATTTGTTTTGCACTTACCTGTTTTGCAAACCTTGGCATAAACTGGTAACCTTTATCCAGGCTTTTAAGTGTGGGATTTCGTGTTAATTTTCCGTCAGCAGCAATACTTTGGTCGGAGATAAGCTGATTTCGTCTTTCCAGCTCGTTGAATAAAAAGTGAAGCTCACCGCCTGCATTCATTATTTGATAAGAAAGAAAATTATCATCACCATCATCATACTGCTCTTTATGTATAACATTATTCCAAACTAATTTACCATCCTTATCAACATTCATTACCACTATGTTATTATAATAATATCTGCTTAACGAATTAACTGATCTGGGGCGGTAATAATACCAATATGATGAGCGGGGATACAAATAATAATCATAAGAAGACATATAAGGATATCCATATAAATAATCCATCCTGTTCCACGAATTTGACCTGGATTGTGAACTGAAATCTTCAGCGGATAAAATAAATCCACCATCCTTTTTTAAAATTACATTCCGGATAAAAAAATCATTAAAAGCAAATCTTACTGATCCATTCTTTTTAGCTTCCCTCTTCATTTCATCATTAAATGCTGCCGTATTATGCACAAGTAAATTGTTTTCCTGTTTGTCCCATATGGCTGTGTACAAGCCATCAATATTGCCACGCTTTTGATTATAATAAAAAGAGTTCAGCAGATAGCGCCTGTTAATATTATCCACTTTTAGCGTTACTTCATCAAGAAAAACTTTATCTAACGGAAGTTCATTCTCATTAACCTGATCAGATAAGGGGGGCTTTGTTAATAAAAATAATTTTGAAATTAATTCTCTATTACCGCTTTTTACGCTTTTCGCAAAAACAAAAGTGCCCTCATTGTCTACAAAAAAATCACTAAAAACATCCCTGCGTTCATCATAAGGCATTTGTAGTCTGGATTTATGCTGCAATTGTAATTGAGAGTTAAAAAGAAGTGTTGAGAAATTAAACTTATCATACTTCTTTTGTATTTTAAAGATCATGATCTTTTGCTTATCCTCACTGTTAGTCATATTATAGATCTTATTCTCTGCGAAAATGCTTATCTGCGTTGTGTCAAGTTCAACAGGCTCTCCAATCTTTTTGGCGTTACCATCAATTTTGGCTGCCATACAATGTAAAATATTCCTTTTTTGATATTGATAAATTATATAAGCAAAATCAGGATATACAATAAATTCTGCATTCAATATTCTTTCGGGCATAAAATCCAATTCAACCCTTTCCTTTAAGGTCATATTGTTGTCGTATACACTAATGGCATAATCATTCCGGATATTTTTATATATTAGGTAATTGCCGCTTACCTTACCTATGATCTCAAAATTGACCGTTCTTGCATCTTCTTTTTCCGGTGCCGAATAACTAATACGCTGACAAATAGCCGCCAGCGGAGATATGAGGATTAAAAAACAAAGGGCATTGAATTTCATACTGTGTTATTAAGGTTAAATTTACAAAATATTATGTAAGCAATCATTTACAAAATTACCTAACTATTATGCCTGTAGTACTTATCACGGGAGGAACGGGACTAATTGGAAAAAATTTAACATCACATCTGGTAGCAAAAGGATATCAGGTTATCATTGTAAGCAGAAAATCAATACGGGATGTTGAAAAACCGTTAGTTAGTTATTCTACATGGAATATTGAAGAGGAAAAAATTGAAAAAAATGCCATTGCAAAGGCCGATTATATTATTCATCTTGCCGGGGCGGCCGTAATGGATAAAAGGTGGACGAAAAAGTATAAACAGGAAATTATTGACAGCAGAATTAAAAGCACCAATCTTTTAATAAAAGCTTTACACGACATTCCCAATCATGTAAAGGCAGTAATATCAGCATCAGCTATTGGATGGTATGGTAGCGATCATACCCCTTTATTACACAAAGATGGTTTTATAGAAACTGATCCTGCTGATGAAAATTTTTTAGGTGAAACCTGTAAACGCTGGGAAGAAAGTCTGCACCCGGTAATACAACTAAATAAACGATTGGTAAAATTTAGATTTGGTATTGTTTTAAGCATTGAAGGAGGAGCGCTTGCTGAATTTAAAAAACCGTTACGATTTGGTATTGCCGCTATTTTAGGTAGTGGTAAACAGATTATTAGCTGGATACATGCTGATGATCTCTGCAGGATGCTTATTTATGCATTAGAAAATGAACAATTGTCCGGAACTTATAACGCTGTGGCGCCATTGCCTGTAAATAATAAAAAACTTATTTTGAAATTGGCTAAGTTGATAAGGGGGCAATTTTATATTCCTGTTCATGTGCCAAAATTTGTATTAAAATTAATTTTGGGAGAAAGATGTATAGAGATTCTGAAAAGCACCACTGTAAGCAATGAGAAAATAAAAGGAACAGGCTTTACTTTTCTGTATCCAACCATTGATGCCGCATTAAAAGAGTTAACAAACAAAAAAAACCAAGCTTAGTTATTCACACAAGAAATTATAGTACTTACAAATCCTGTGTATTAAATTTTCTTGAAGAAATAAAATAATATAGAAAAAGATAAACGGCACTTAACCCAAGTAAAATATATATGGATGGTAGTGTTCCCAGGTTTACCAGATTCCTGAAAAAGGGAAACGGGATTAAACTGTCAGTTGAATTCAACGGAAGATAATCTCCGGGTCCGCTAATACCTCGTTTTCCACCCATATTATTCAATAAAGCGCCTAAAAAATTCTCAATTATAAAAGAATATAAAAAGAAAAGCCCGATGGATAATCCTGAGCGTTTTATCAATACACTTATTAACAAAGCAAACATGCAATAAGACAAAGCCTGGATAAAGTAGAATCCTACAAATTCAATTTTATCAAAGCTGAAAGTACTGCCGGAAAATAAACCAAATACCATGCTTGTTAAAAAAACGAATAACGTTGATAGTACAGAAACAATAACAATCATTGCAATTTTTACATGAATAAATTGTTGCCTGCTCCAGCCATCAATAATATTTTGACGATGTGTTTTATAAGTATACTCATTAGTAATAGAAGTGATGATCATCAATCCGGGGATGAATAACAAAAAGCTTGCAAAATAACTTACCGTGTGCCACACAGTAGGAAAATCAAACGGGCTGCCAATAAAGGCTTTGGCTGGTCCCTCCTTAATTCCCACATCAAAGCTATACACGAAATAATTTATGCCAACAATGCTCACTAAAAACAATGTTGAAAGTATCCAGAAAGTTTTATATCCTTTTATCTTAAGCCATTCAATTTTTAATAAATGCAGCATGATTATCAGTTATTGGTTAATTCAAAAAATTTAGCTTCCAGGCTTTTCTTCTTTAATTGAAGGTGATTTAAAACAATACCATTATTAAAACAGTGCCTGTTTATTTCTGCAAGATTTGCGGTATTTACCGGATAAAACAGTTGTAATAAATTACCTGTTTCTTTTATGTGAGTGTAATTATTTAATGACTTTAAAATCAGCAATAATTTTTCATTATCATCTGAGTTTATTTCAACAATATCTTCATTAGCCAGAATTTCATTTACATCGCCGGATGCTATTAATACTCCTCTTTTTAAAATGGCAACATGTGTACACACTTTTTCCACCTCATCCAGCAGGTGGCTTGCCATTATAATTGTTTTACCCTGGTGATATAATTTTTTTATCAACTCCCTTATTTCTGCTATACCTACAGGATCCAGACCGTTGGTTGGCTCATCAAAAACCAGTACATGAGGATTCCCCAATAAACAGGATGCAATTGCAAGGCGCTGTTTCATGCCAAGAGAATAGGTACTGAACTTAGATTCTTTTCGTTGAGTAAGATTTACCAGTTCCAACACTCTTGTAATATCACTTTTATCCTGGCCCTTTATAGCTGCCGCAATCTCAAGGTTTCTTTGTGCTGATAAATAGTGGTAAAAATTAGGCGTTTCCAGCAAAGTACCTATCTGCTTCCGCTGGTCCGCATCGGGTACCTTATCAAAAAGTTTGAAGGTTCCCTGGGTTGCTTTGAGTACATCCATAATAATCCCCAATAAAGTTGTTTTGCCACTTCCGTTAGGTCCCAGTATCCCAAACACTGACCCTGGAGGAACGCTGAAGCTTACATTTTTAAGCGCCTGAACTGAACCATAGTTTTTATAAATACCTTCAACCGTTAATACTGACATAACAAATTATAAATAATAGTTTTGAAGCAGGTTTTAAAGATAGAGAAAAAGTTGGAGTAGGAAGTTTGTATGTGATAAGCGGAAAATAAAAAAATTTATGCAGAAACCGATGAGATAGTGTTCATGAAATCTTACCATTCAATATCTGAGAAAATAATTTTAAATGTGTTATAAAATCAGTAAAGCCATTTGAAAATATCAATAATACTATTTTATAGCCAAGCCTGGTACTTTCTAAGGCAATTCAATTTTTTTACTTGTAACCAGATATTCAAAAATATTATTTGTTTCACACAAACAGGTATTTTTGAAAGCCACAATAATGTCATTTAGTACATATAACTTATATGATAAGGCAAACTCGCTGTAAAGAAGTTGCAAAAAGTCATTAATATTTTTTTTGTTTTCAGTATTGATTTGAATTTGCCTGTCAATTAATTGGGCAAACAGAAGCCCCCCGCTGTAAATCAAATCGTAATTTCCGGCTTTATCATTACCTGCTTTTTTTATGGATATTCCTTTATATGCTTTATTGTATTCTTCCTGTTTTAGTTTAAGCATAGCAATCCATTCAGTTGTATCAAACAATTTTAATTTATATTCAACTTTATACGCCATATAATCAGTAAATCCTTCCACAAACCATTCATTTTGTTGTTCGGTCTTTAAGGATTGTCCGTTCCACAAATGACCAATTTCATGAATAAGAATATGGTGCCATGATCTGGTATTTGCCTTATGCTCTAACGAAGGAGATTTATTAAGCATTATACTTATTGAATTTGTAAAAACTGCTCCGCCGCCAACATAGCCTGAATCGACATTTACAACACAAACAAATTTTTTAGATTGTGTAGAAGAATTAACAGGCTTTCCCATATAAATGTTTTCATATTCTTTTACTGCTGATGTAATAATTGATGAAATCATTTTCTTTTTACGGCTTAGGCTGTTACTGTAAACCAATTTAATTTTAGTACCACCAGTGATAATATCTGTAAAATTATATTCGCCAATTGTCATCACTGTCCAAACAAGTTCTGTTGGATTATGAACTTTAAATTTATTTATCCCTACTTCTTTCCAGGCATTTGTTATCAAATAACGTTTAGGCAAAATAAAGTTTACAGTTGCGCTATTCATATCCAGCCTAGTAATAAATATAGCATTACCTGTAAGTACCATCATATTTTCTCTTACATAAGCAGCTTCTTTATAGCCAAATGGCCATTTCCCTTTATCATGTATGAGGTTAATTGTGTAATCCAGATATATTTCCTCTCCCTTTTTGTAAGGAGAAAAAACATATGCGCCTCCCCCAATTGATTGAATACTTATTTCTTGCTTTAGTTTATTTTTTGCACCAATATGTGTTACAAAATTTGCCCAGCCATCTTTTAGATGGTTTGCTCCAAAGGGGCTCATTTGAATGGTATCATTGTTCGGAAACAATTGAGCTTTAATCTGTACTTTCCTTGATTTTACATCTGTTACAGAAACAATGTACGAATCCTGAGCAAAACTATTAATTGATAATAGCTGTACCATTACCGCAATGAATACATACAGGCGCAGGGATGGTAAATTCTTTTTTATACTGAAATATTTTTAATAGAACGAATCAACTAAAAAAAAGTTACATTAAAAATTGCGGGAATAAAGAACCTACAATTGGGTGCATTCCAAATTGTGGCACCAGCACGAAACGTTCCTCCGGAAGGAAAAAAGGACGGTACATTATGCTTCTACAATTGGGAATGCACCCCTACAATTTCATTGCAGCAAACAAAAAAATATTTACTTTATATTCTGCATAAAATAATCCGTTATTTTTTGGTAGAGATGTGCCCGGTCCTTACCTCTTACATTATGCTCATGGCCCGGATAGATCATATAATCCACCTGGATATTTTTATCAATGGCGGCTCTTACAAAACGCACAGAGTGCTGCTGAACAACAACAGGATCCTGCAAGCCATGTATCAGCAAAAGCTTCCCTTTTAATTTATCTACCTGCCTTGTAAGATCAGTGGAAGCATATCCTTCAGGGTTTTCCTGGGGCGTATCCATATAACGCTCAGTGTACATTACCTCATAATATTTCCAGTCAGTTACAGGTCCCCCGGCAACTCCTGCTTTAAAAACATCAGGATGCCTTAGCATAAAATTTATGGTATTAAAGCCTCCAAAGCTCCATCCAAACAATCCCATATTTTTATCATCAATATAAGGAAGGCTTTTTAAATAAGTAACTCCACTCATCATATCTTCCAGCTGCACTTCGCCTATCTTCCTGAACATTGCCTGTTCAAAAGCTTTGCCGCGGTTATCACTTCCTCTTGTATCAATGCTGAAAACAACATATCCCTTTTGCGCCATGTACTGGAACCAGTAATCAGATGAATTTGCATTCCACCCATTTCCAATTAACTGGGCATGTGAGCCGCCATACCAAAAAACAATTACGGGATATTTTTTTGTGCTGTCAAAATTAATTGGCTTATACATGCGGCAATACAAAGGGATTTTGTTTTTACTATCTATGGTAAAAACACTTACTTTCCCCAGCGCATAGCCAGCCAAAGGGTTTGAGGCTTTAAATAATACTTTTGTTTTGCCTGCTTTTACATCTATTAATTGTATCGTTCCGGCACTATCAATGGTACTGTAACTATCAATTACAAAATTGCCACTGGTGCTTACCATAGTGCCATGTGCCAAAAATTCCTGTGTTAGCCGTTTTGATGTACCGGTTCTTATATTTACCTGGTATAAATTTCTTGTAACAGGCGATTCTTCAGTAGCAACATAAAATAAATTTTCTCCTGTAGCATCAAATCCTTTCACATCCAGCACTTCCCAGTTACCCCGGGTTAATTGTTTTAACAGATCACCGTTGATATTGTATAGATATAGATGATTCCATCCGCTGCGATTGCTTTGCCAGATGAATTGCGAAGGATTATTTTTTACAAATAAAATTGGGGTTAGCGGCTCAATATATTTATCATCGTGTTCTTCAAAAATAGTTTTTATAAAAAGGCCGGAAGCAGCTTCGTATTGATTCATCTTCAGGTAATTCTGTGCCCTGTTTAATACAGCTACAAAAATATACTTGTCATCAGGGCTCCATGCAATATTGGTAAGGTATTGTTCTTTTGGTTCGCCAGTTTTAAGGTAAACCAATGATTGCGTTTCGGCATTATATACGCCGATTGTTACATGGTGGCTTTTATCCCCTGCCATAGGATATTTAATGTTCACATTTTTTGCAGGCCGTTGAGTCCAGTCAATTATCGGATAGTCAGTTACCATACTCTGATCCATCTTGTAAAAAGCCAGTTGCTTACCATTATTGCTCCAGAATGTTCCTTTTATAATGCCAAATTCATCCCTGTGTACAGATGATGCATATACAATATCCGTGCTGCCGTCTTTGGTTACCTGCTTTGTTAATGTACCATTAGTAACAAATAAATTAAAACTATCAACATAAGCCACATATCCAGCGGTACCTTCCTCCACATTTTCTTTACCCGAAATTGATTTATTAATGATCTTTCTTACTTTCCCGGTAGTAGCATCAAAGGCAACCTTATTCCCATTAACATTCATAATCCATTCAGCAGATTTATTAAATTGAATAACAGGCATTGCAGATACCGTGTCATTTCCGGAAGCTTTAAGTTTTTGATTAAGCTGTTCAAGAGAAAGAAATGGGGTTTCAGTGTTTTTAAAATTCCCTCTTACCCAAACATCCTTATCATTTATTTTTTTCAGATAAACATAATCTTCCGTACCATAAATAAATTGCAGCTGACGAAGATTTTCCGGAGCCAGGGTAGTCCTGTTCTTTACCAGTGCATCTTCCATTGTAAGGATCTTATTTTGAGCAAAAGAAAAAGTTGCAGCAACACCAAACTGTAGAATCAGGATTATTTTTTTCATTGATGGATTTTTTTTTGATGCATGATTTAATTCCTCACGGGTTTACCGCCTTTTAATACACTTTGAATTCGCTCAAGGGTTTTCTTTTCACCACATAGACTTAAAAATGCTTCTCTTTCCAAATTAAGAAGATATTGTTCACTAACCATTGTTGGCTCACTAAGATCACCACCACACATTACATAAGCCAGTTTTTGTGCAATCTTAACATCATGTTCGGTGATATAATTGCCCCGCAGCATACCATTGATACCGGCATATAACATTCCCAGGCCTGATCTACCCAAAACCTTTATATCATTTCTCTGCACCGGCATTGTGTAGCCTGCATCATACATATCAATTACACTTTGTTTTGCATCGGCAATCCGCCTGTCCTGGTTCAAACTAACTTCATCAATCCCTTTTCTTAAAATGCCAATTTCAAAAGCCCCAAATGCTGAGGTGGCAACTTTTGCAGTCCCTATTGTTAAAAATCTGTTTTGCAAAGTGATGGTTTCAGGCTCACCCTGGTGCATTTCATCTGCAGCTCTTAATGCAAACTCTTTTGTGCCACCACCACCGGGTATTAATCCCACCCCTAATTCTACCAGGCCAATATATGTTTCTGCTGCTGCCTGTACTTTATCACTGTGCAAACTCATTTCACAGGCACCTCCCAATGTTAAACCATGCGGAGCAATTACAACGGGTATTGCAGAATACCGTACTCTCATCATAG
>MWVW01000087.1_pt1 | contig 23142 bp, 24 predicted proteins | sample 1047191 | NCBI WGS metagenome assembly MWVW01 (sample SAMN06349985, study PRJNA376086) | soil metagenome | isolation source: MtG22-5 sample Antarctic (ecotone) | place: Antarctica
GTGTACAGGTTGAAAATGATTAACCCGCAATATGCACTTTATCTTCTTGCCGGATTAATTGTAGTGGCTGTGGTCTTTACAAATATTTTTCGATACCTGGCCCAACGCTGCCTTATTAATACACGTACTCTCCTGGTTAAAAGGCTCAGAGAAGCACTTTTTCAAAAGATAAATCACCTGCACCTTGGCTACTTTACAAAAGAACATAAAGGCGACCTAATGTCACGTATGAATTCTGATGTTTTTGAAATAGAGGCGGTTGCTGCAAATTCAATTGAAATTTTATTCAGAGAGCCATATGTAATGCTTGGTTATTTTATTGCTTTATTTGCCATTTCAGTTGATCTTACTTTGTTTACCCTGGTTATCATTCCAATTTCCGCAATCGGCATTGCTACAGTCACTAAAAGATTAAGAAAAGAAGCGCAGGCTGCTCAGGCTTCCATAGGGAGGTTGCTGACGATCATTGATGAAACTTTAATGGGCATGCGCATTATCAGGTCCTTCAATGCTACTAAGTTCATAATAGACAAGTTCAGCCGTGAAAATGATTTTTACCGCCGTGCCAGCATACAGGGTTTTAATAAAAGAGAACTGGCGCCTGCTTTTTCTGAGGCATCAGGTGTATTGGTGGTTGCTTGCATACTCGTATTCGGTGGCAGTCTGGTGTTGAAAAACAATGCATCCGGAACCGGTTTGCAGGCAAGTGAATTCATTGCTTTTATAGCTATTTTTTCTCAGGTTATAAGGCCAGCAAAGTCGATGGTAGTGGCATTGTCTAACATACAGCGTGGAGAAGCAGCCGGAGAACGCATCATCGAAGTGTTGGATAAAAAAATAGAAGTGGATGATCTTCCGGGTGCAGTGCCTTTGAAGTCATTTGACCAAAAGGTTGAATTCAAAAATGTATCCTTTGCCTATAATGACAAGCTTGTATTGAAAAACGTTAGTTTCAAAATCGAAAAAGGTAAAACAATAGCCCTGGTGGGACCATCAGGAGTAGGAAAATCTACGATAGCAGATCTTATACCCAGGTTTTATGATGTAACACGTGGTGAAGTGCTGATTGATGGACATAATGTAAAACACTTTACCATGGAGTCATTGCGCAACCAAATGAGTTTTGTAACACAGGATATTATTTTGTTCAACGATACTGTATTTAATAACATAGCATTGGGTAAACCCGAAGCAAAAGAAGAAGACGTTATGAGGGCTGCGAAAATTGCCAATGCACATGAATTTATTATTGATACGGAGGATGGTTATCAGACTATCATTGGTGACCGGGGAATAAGGTTGTCAGGTGGTCAACGTCAGCGATTAAGCATTGCAAGAGCTGTATTTAAAGACCCTGCTATTCTGATATTGGACGAAGCAACATCTGCATTAGATACTGAATCTGAAAAACTTGTACAGGAGGCATTGAACAACCTGATGATGGGTAGGACCACCCTGGTGATTGCTCACCGACTGAGCACTATCAAAGAAGCGGATGAGATCATTGTAATGCAGGATGGAAGAATAGTGGAAAGAGGCAATCATTATAACCTGATAGAAATAGAAGACAGCATTTATAAACGCCTCACCTTATTACAAAAGATTGCATAGCCTTTTTTGAATAAAGTATTCTCCTAATATTTTAAGTCAGCCTTTGCTTTTTACGGCATAGCAATTGTTTTTATTTTTTTTGTAAGAATGCTTTACTCACTATTAATAATTATGTCATTCATCCAAACGTGTCAAAGAAGTGAAACCGTTTCAGATCATACCCTTCCTGAAAAATTAATATGCAAAAACGTAGCTTATGGCAATGATCCATCTCAGCAAATGGATATTTATTTGCCTGCAGTAAGAGATAGCAGCACTAAGCTAATAGTATTATTACATGGCGGTGGCTGGGCCGGAGGCGATAAAACTGAGTTCAACGAAGTGGTTGCAGCTTTACAGCAAAGGTTGCCGTCTTTTGGCATAGCCAATATAAATTACTGTCTTGCCAGCCAACGGACAAATCATTTCCCTACCCAGGAAAACGATGTAAAACAAGCATTAAGTTTTTTAATAAATAACAGTAAGGAATTTATATTTTCCAACGACTTTATTTTACTGGGTGTATCAGCCGGTGCTAACCTGGCATTGCTTCAATCGTATAAAAATAGTGATCCTGTTCGAACAAAAGCTGTGATTTCTTTTTTTGGTCCTACAAACATGGAAGAAATGTATAACAGTCAGTCTAATGCTTATTATAAATCTGCTCTTCAACTACTAATTGGTGGCACTCCGTTCAGTAAGCCAGAACTCTTCAAACAGGTAAGCCCGCTGAACTTTTTGGGTATTCAAAGCCCTCCTACACTTATCTTTCATGGAGAACTGGATCATCTGGTTCCTATTGCTCACTCCAGAAAATTAAATACAAGACTTAAAGAAAATAATGTTCCGTCAGAACTATTCATTTACCGGGATGAGGGGCATGGCTGGAGAGGCAAAAACCTTGAACATTCTTTTAATAAAATCGAAGCTTTTATTAAAAAATACGTTATTAAATCCGGGACATACTGATGCCCGGGTAGTGCTTATCATATTAATGTTATTTCCATTGGCTACAAATACTGTCTGGTTTCTTTTTTCTTAGTTAATTTGAACAATGAATGTACCACTCGCAGAACGAATGCGCCCCGGGAAGTTGGATGATCTTGTGGGCCAGGCACACCTTGTAGGAAAAGGAAGTATTTTAAGAACAGCCATTGAAAGCGGCAAAATTCCATCATTAATTCTATGGGGTCCTCCGGGTACCGGCAAAACTACTATTGCTCATATCATTGCTCATACACTGAATGTTATTTTTTTTCATCTCAGTGCTATCAGTGCAGGCGTTAAGGAGGTGAGAGATGTTATTCAGCAGGCACAAAAAACCAGCGGAGCTATTTTATTTATTGATGAAATTCACAGGTTTAATAAAGGCCAGCAGGATGCATTGCTTGGCGCTGTAGAAAAAGGAGTTATCACTCTTATTGGTGCCACTACGGAAAATCCATCTTTCGAGGTAAACAGCGCTTTGTTGAGCAGGTGCCAGGTTTACGTACTAAAACCACTGGGTAAGGAAGATCTCGTGCATTTGTTGCATAAAGCGGTAAAGCAGGATGCTTTGATAAGTAACAAAAATATTGAACTCGCAGAAACGGAAGCACTGCTTACCTTATCAGGAGGCGATGCAAGGAAACTATTGAATTTATTGGAGCTGGTTGTAAACTCTATGCCTGCCATTTTAAATCTTCTAAAAGGAGAAAGGAGTGGCATTACAGATAAAATCGTAATGGAGATTGCACAACAAAGGATTGCCCTTTATGATAAATCAGGCGAGCAGCATTACGATATAATTTCCGCTTTTATAAAATCGATGAGGGGCTCTGACCCCAACGGGGCAATTTATTGGCTCGCCCGGATGATAGAGGGAGGTGAGGATGTTAAATTCATTGCGAGGCGTATGGTTATTTTTGCTTCGGAAGATATTGGCAATGCCAATCCAAATGCACTGTTGTTAGCCAATGCCACTTTTGATGCTGTAAACAAAATTGGTTATCCGGAATCACGCATTATATTGGCTCAATGTGCTACCTATCTGGCCTCATCGCATAAGAGTAATGCTTCTTATATGGCAATTGAAGAAGCGCTGAATGTAGTTCATACCAAAGGCGACCTTGCAGTGCCACTGCATATCCGCAATGCTCCCACAGGGCTTATGAAAGATTTGGGTTATGGAAAGGATTATAAATATGCACACGATTATGAAGAAAACTTTACGCTTCAGGAGTTTTTACCTGATCAAATAAAAGAGAACGTTTTCTATGAACCCGGCAATTCGCCCAGGGAAGAAGAGTTGAGAAAATTTTTACGTAGCCGATGGGGCACTAAATACAATTATTGATAAATAACTCTGCACATGAAGAAATTATTTTTATTGCCTTTTATCATCTTATTGAACATTAATGTAGATGCTCAAAAAATTATCAACCGGGATTTAGAAATTGAGCAAATGGTAAAAGAAGTCTCACCGGATTCTCTAAAGGTTTACATACAAAAATTAGTGTTATTTGGTACCCGACATACGCTGAGTTCTGTTACTGATAAAAAAAGAGGCATTGGCGCTGCCAGAGAATGGGTTGTACAAAAATTCAATGAATTTGCTAAAAAAAGCAATGGCCGCCTGAGTGCCTTTGTAGATACCACTATCATTGCGCCTGATGGACGCAGGATAGATGCACCTCTTAACCTCGGTAATGCTATGGCTACACTCAAAGGTGTAGATCCCTCTGACGACCGGGTGTATATCATTAGTGGTCACCTTGACAGCCGTGTGAGTGATGTGATGAACCGCACGGCAGATGCACCTGGCGCCAATGATGATGGCAGTGGTGTGGCGGCAGTACTGGAATGTGCACGAATCATGAGTACACATTCATTTCCTGCTACTATTATTTTTGTAGCCGTAAGTGGAGAAGAACAAAGCTTGTATGGTTCGGGCTATCTTGCTGAAAAAGTGAAAAAACAAAAATGGAACCTGGATGCCATGCTGAATAATGATATCATGGGTAGCCACAATAGCAGTGAGACCAACATCATAGACAATACAAGGCTGAGGGTTTTTAGTGAAAGTTTTTCAGTTCAGGATACCGGCAGAGCGTTCATGAATATCCGTAATCTCGGTTTGGAGAATGACGGACGTGCAAGACAATTAGCCCGCTATGTAAAGGAAGTAGGAGAACGTTATGTGGATAATTTAGAAGTGGTACTGATCTATCGCAATGATCGTTTTTTACGGGGAGGCGATCATACACCATTCGTTCAACGTGGCTTTGCTGCTGTAAGATTTACAGAAATGAATGAAAATTATAATCACCAGCACCAGGACGTACGCATTGAAAAAGGAATTCAATATGGCGACCTTCCCGAATTTATGGATTTTGAATACCTGAGGAAGAATACTGCAGTTAACCTTAGTTGCCTGGCAAACATGGCTAAGGCGCCATCGGTACCTCAGGAAGTAAAAGTGGATGTAAAAAATTTGTCCAACACTACAATGCTGCAATGGAAGGCATCGCGGAGCGGTAAGGTGAAAGGTTATTATATATTAATGCGGGAAACAACCTCTCCGGTTTGGCAAAAGAAATTTTTTACTTATGAAACTACTCTGACCCTACCTTATTCCAAGGACAATTATTTTTTCGCTGTTCAGTCTGTGGGTATCACTGATAATGAAAGTCTACCTGTAGTGCCTTCTGTTGATCGTTAATTTTTTTTAGATGCAAATAGAATGGCTTGTAAAATACTTTGATGAATTATCAAATCACCAGCTATATGCTATTCTGCAACTCCGGAATGAAGTTTTTGTTGTAGAACAAAATTGCGTATTCCAGGATGCGGATAACAAAGACCAGGAAAGTTATCATTTGATGGGATTCAGTAATGGCATTCTTGTAGCCTATACCAGGATAGTGCCGCCGGGCATTATTTATGAACAGGCCTCAATTGGCAGGGTTGTAACCTCACCAGCAATTCGAAAGCATGGTGCAGGGAAAATTTTAATGAAGAAATCAGTAAAGGCTGTTTATGATTTATTCGGACCTGTTCCTATAAAATTAGGGGCACAACTTTATCTCAGTAAGTTTTACGGGTCATTCGACTTTAAACAGATTAGTGATGTATATCTTGAAGACGGCATCGAGCACATCTATATGTTGAAAAGTGTATAGTCGTACATCTACTAAGTGTAAAAACGTATTTATATGTTTTTACTGATTTTTTTTTACGAAACACTTGCACAAAAGGTTCACTGATTCTACTTTAGTCCTGTAATCCAAATCCTGTTAAAACTAAAATCTTACCTATGAGAATAACTGTACCTGGTGTACGTTCATTCGTACTCGTTACCGCATTTCTCTCTTTTTCCTTAATTTCTTTTTCCCAATCCATCACCACCGGCAATGGAAAATATGAGTTTGGCCTTGGGGTCGGACCATTATTTTTTCTTGGCGACCTTGGTGGCAACCAGGGAGAGGGTAAAACATTTATTAAAGATGTAAATCTCCCGTTGACCAAAATGGCCAAAGGTCTTTACTTAAATGTTTATCCTGCAGAATGGTTCGGTATGCGTTTGGCTGCTAATCATGGCAAGCTGGAAGGCGATGACAGCAAGATTGAAGATAAAGGAACAGGCGAAGTTTATAGAAAGATCCGCAATCTGAAATTCAGGTCCACTTTATTGGAAGCTTATGCCGCCGTAGAAGTTTATCCCACCGTTTTCATGGAAAGATATGATGGTTTGCAGGGAAAGCTGCGCCCTTATGGTGTGGTGGGATTTGGCATGTTTAAATACAATCCACAAAGTGAATACATTGATCCTTCAGGAAGCGCCGAATGGGTAGACCTGAGGCCACTTCGCCTGGAAGGTCAGGGCATGAGCGAATATCCTGATAAAAGAGCGTATAAGTGGACTTCTATGGAAATACCCATGGGCTTTGGTTTCAAATACTTTATCAAAGAAAACATGTATGTGGGGCTCGAAATATTGCATCGTAAAACTTTTACAGATTATATAGATGACGTCAGCACCACTTATATTGATCCCGTTTATTTCAGCCAATACCTCGCACCTGAAGATGTGGAAAAAGCAAACTATTTACACAACAGGCAGAACAATGGGTTGACCCGTCCTCCAACAGGAGAACAAAGGGGAGATCCTTCTGAAAATGATTCTTTTTTCTCCAGTGTTCTTCGTTTTGGATGGAGGTTGAATGATTCCAATTCACCTAATGGAAGGGCTGCCCGTCAATTGCGTTGTCCATCATTTTATTAATGGGGTCTTATGAGACAAATTATTCTCATCACTACAGCACTGTATGCTATGGTGTTTAATGCAATGGCTTTAGGTACAAACAATATATGTGCTGAAAAAAAATTTTCCGACTCTCTTCTTATTGGAAGTAAAAGCCTTAAAAAGAATGCAATAAAATTATACCCTAATCCTACTGTTAATGGTACAGTAACAATAGGATCTAATATGAATGCCGAACTGCATTTCTATGTATTTGACATGACTGGAACATTGTTACACGAGATTTCATTAAAGGCCAGGCAGCGGCATATATTATCGAATTTAAAAAAAGGAATATATATGTATGATGTTTTCCTCGAAAATGAAAGCATTGAGGGAGGGAAAATCATAGCTAAATAATTGATCCGGTACGAGGCAGGGAGCTTAATTTAATTCAATACCTGGTTGCAGAAACCATGATCCGTTCCCTATATTTTTAAAAGAAATTTTATTAAACACTTTCTGCCCTTTACTACCGGATTTTCCATTTTTGCTCTTCTCATAGCCATTACAACAAATCCTTAAAGCATGGGAAATGGATTACTCGGGTTTACCTGAAAAATCACTGTCTGCCACAATCCACCTATTTTAATAGTATTTTAATCCATACCTCATTTACTTAATCACTCCTTGCTTTACCGAGGCTTGCTTTCCACTTTTGTTTATATCTTGATTCGTTTTTATTTTCAAAACAGTTTATATTAGTTTCATTAAAACCAACTGTTATGAATCTAATTGACCGTGTTAAAAACATTATTACAAAGCCAAATACTGAATGGAATGTAATCAATGCAGAGCCTGCAGATACCAATAAAATCTTTACGGGGTATGTAATTCCGTTAGTTGCTGCTGCAGCGATTGCTGCTTTTATCGGATATGCTTTGATAGGCATCAATATGTTTGGAATTAGAATTAAGGGACTAGATTGGGGATTGTACCAGGCTTTGACAGTGCTTATCTCAGGAATACTTTCAGTTTTTATTACTTCGTTTATTGTGGATGCGCTGGCACCTTCTTTTGGATCTGAAAAGAATTTTGGAAAATCGCTGCAGTTAGTAGCCTATTCATATACTCCGGCCTGGATTGGGGGCTTGCTGGCCGTATTTCCTCCATTATCACTCATCGGTTCTTTGTTCGGCCTTTACGGTCTCTATCTTATGTATATCGGTATGCCAAAGCTGAAGAAAACACCGGAAGATAAACATATAGGCTATTTTGTAGTGACGCTGATTGTAACTATTATTGTTTATATAGTAATAGGTATGATTCTCAGCAGGCTCATGATGGGCATTTTCGGGCTTTCCTATGGTAATTTAATTCCCACTTATTAATTTGACTTTACTGCGCAATTCTTCTTTGAGGTATTGCGCAGTAAAACTTTCTTTCACATTCACCAGTTTTTCCGGTGTGCCTTCAAACAGAATTTTTCCTCCTCCTCCGCCGCCTTCCGGCCCGAGGTCAATTATGTGATCTGCTACTTTGATCACATCCAGGTTATGTTCTATTACAAGTACAGTATTGCCCCGTTCTACCAATTTATTCAATACTTCAAGTAAATGATGTATGTCTTCAAAATGCAAACCTGTAGTAGGTTCATCCAGTATGTAAAATGTTTTACCAGTGTCACGCTTGGCCAGTTCGGTTGCCAGCTTTACTCTTTGCGCTTCACCGCCACTCAATGTAACGGCCGACTGGCCAAGTGTAATATAGCCAAGTCCTACATCCTGCAACACTTTAATCTTTCGGTATATAAAAGGTATATTTTGAAAAAATTCTACAGCTTCTTCAACAGTAAGGTCAAGTACATCAGAAATAGATTTTCCTTTATACCTGATTTCCAGTGTTTCCCTGTTATATCTTTTCCCATTGCATTTTTCGCAATGCACATATACATCGGGTAAAAAATTCATTTCTATTACCCTCATACCTCCACCTTCGCATACTTCGCAGCGTCCACTTTTTACATTGAAAGAAAAACGTCCTGCTGTATAGCCGCGGATTTTGGCTTCGGGTATGGATGCAAAAAGTGTTCTGATATCTGTAAAAAAGCCACAATAGGTAGCGGGATTACTTCGCGGAGTACGACCAATAGGAGATTGATCAATTTCAATGACCTTATCAATATTTTCAAGACCGGTAATGGACTTATAAGGCATAGGCGTGACCTTGGAATGATAACAATGCTGAGCAAGTAACGGATAGAGTGTATCGGTAACTAATGTTGATTTTCCACTACCGCTGACTCCGGTTATAACTATCAATTTTCCCAAAGGAAATCGCCCCGTCACGTTTTTTAAATTATTGCCAGTTGCACCTTTTAATAGCAGTTCTTTTCCATTTCCGGCTCGTCTTTCTTCAGGTATGGCTATTTCTCTTTCGCCATTTAAATAATGTGCAGTAAGCGATTCAATTTTTAAAAGGTCTTTAGGATCTCCTGCAGCTATCACTCTTCCTCCATGATAGCCTGCTTTGGGTCCTATATCGATCAGGTGATCTGCTGAAAGCATAATCTCCTTGTCATGCTCTACAACCAGTACGCTGTTTCCAATATCCCTCAGGTTTTTTAGTGCCATGATCAACCGCTGATTGTCGCGTTGATGAAGACCGATGGAGGGCTCATCCAGTATATAAGTAATGCCTTGTAACTGCGAGCCGATCTGTGTTGCCAGCCTTATACGTTGCGATTCACCTCCACTTAAGGTACGGGTAGGCCTGTTGAGGTTAAGATAAGTCAATCCTACATCAAGCAGAAACTGGAGGCGTTCCCTTATTTCCTTTACAAGCTCCTTTGCAATTTTAAACTGTTTATTGGTAAGCCTGGCTTCAATGCCGGTAAACCATGTCATTAATTGTACAAGATCCAATTCACTCAGTTCATTGATATTTTTTTCATTAACTTTAAACCATAGACTTTCTTTTTTTAAACGGGCGCCGTTGCAATGATGGCAGATAGTTAACTTCATAAATCCCTCTGCCCATCGTTGAATGGCTTCGCTGGTAGTTGTTGCAAACCATCTTTTTACCTGGTTTACGACCCCTTCGAATTCAGCTGAATAAATATTTTCATCAATTGAATCATCCGTAAATTCTAATTCATCGTTTATAATGGCTTCTTCTTTACCATATAAAATCAGGTTCAATACTTTTGGTTGTAAATCCTTAACGGGCTTGTCTAAACTAAATTTATTTTTTTTGGATAAAGACTGTACCTGACGGAAAATATAAGCTTCTCTTTCTCCCCCCAGCGGAGCTATTCCACCCTCATTAATACTCAACTTATCATTTGGAATGACTGCCTCCATATTTACAGTATATACCTGACCCAAACCTTTACAGTTGGGACAAGCGCCATAAGGGGAATTAAAAGAAAATGAGTTTGGTGAAGGCTCTTCATAACTTATACCCGTGTCTTCACACATAAGTTGCCGGGAATAAACAGCTTCTCCAAACCTCTCCAAAGGCGAAACTTTGCCATCCTGAGCATCCGGGCTTTTAAGAGTACCTGACTTATTGCCTGCATTATGCTTACGTAAGCTTTGTGCCGGATTCACTTCACCGTCCCGGGCCTGCGGAACTATAAACATTAAATCTTTACCCATTTTTAAGGCTTGTTGTACACTTTGACTTATCCGGGTTCGTAAATCCTGTGTCACCTCCAGACGGTCTACTACCAGTTCTATATTATGAATTTTATAGCGGTCAACCTGCATTTTTGGGTTGATATCTTTTATCTCTCCATCCACCCTTACTTTTAAAAAACCTTTTTTGCGCATTTCTTCAAATAATTCCCGGTAATGACCCTTTCTTCCACGCACCAAAGGTGCCAGGAGTATGATTTTTTTCCCGCTAAATTTTTTGAAAATATTATTGACAATTTCTTCTTCACTCCATTTGGTCATTTTTTTGCCGGTATTGTATGAGTAAGCTTCTCCGGCTCTTGCATATAATAACCTAAGAAAATCATAGACCTCAGTGACGGTACCAACAGTGGAGCGGGGGTTTTTATTAGTAGTTTTCTGCTCAATAGAAATCACCGGCGAAAGCCCGGTAATCTTATCTACGTCTGGCCGCTCCATCTCACCTATGAACTGCCTTGCGTAAGCACCAAAGGTTTCCATATAACGGCGTTGGCCTTCAGCATAAATCGTATCAAAAGCAAGGGAAGATTTGCCACTACCACTGATACCGGTTATGACCACCAATTTATTTTTTGGTATCGAAATATCAATATTCTTAAGGTTGTGTTCGCGGGCCCCAAAGACTTCTATAAATTCCTGGTTTTCAGTCGACATATCTTTTATTCTTTCCTGTTATCCCCTTACAAATACCAAATTTTTTAGTAAGCGAAGATAGGATGCAATAACAGATAAAATATTCTTTAACGATGTGAAAAAAAATTAAGGTTGATGGCCCTGAAATGTTTTTTGGCACAATATTACGTAGTGAGGTCAAAACAATTTTACATCACATAAAAGCTTAGGTATGAAAAACACCATCTTTTCTTTTTTAGCTATGTTATTTTTTACGGCTGTGAATGCACAGACTGAACCGGCAAAGCCTCAGACTCCCGCAGATACTGTGAAGCCTGTAAAAGTTGACGTTTATAATAATATTATACCGGCTACACACGTCACTGCAGATGCTTTCCTCCCTGATCATCTGAAAGGTGTTACCAGCACAACTGTACAAGCTAAACACTATTTACCTGTCCTCGGCACATATGGTACTGCTACTACTTCCGGTACATTGAATGCAACTACTACCACTAATACATCTGTAGACAATGCTACCACTACTTCAACGGATGTTACAACTACTTCAACCAATGCAACTAAAATACCCACCGGTACTACATTGGCAAACAATATTTCAATTACTGTAGACGAGCAGAATGTTGGTATTGTATGGATTGAAGGATTGCCTCAGGGACGTATAAAAGCTATAATGAAAAAAGCTCCTGCTACCTATAAAATTCCTGTGCAGAAAACAACTGAAGGTAAATCAGTTGCCGAAGGAACACTTATCTATGATAAAGATGCAAAACAACTTTGGATTGCATTAGGCGGTACTTATAACGACGAAAATCCATCAGCACCTTTCACAGGAAAAACAAAAGCTAAAGTTTGGCAGTTGAACCGCATAGAAACGGAAACATTATCAACTCAACCTGCTATACAGCAATAACAGCAACAATAATTTTTCATTTTGCATACACAAGTTAAGGGGCCGACATCGGCCCTTATTTTTTATGGTGATTAAACAATAGATTATTTTGATGGTTGAATTTCCAAGACATCTTTCAAAATGGACTCTTGTCCAATTATTTAATTTAACCGGGATTAAAAAACGCTTATTCTATTCTTAAACTATTCTAAATTTTCCTGCATAGCAGAGAAGATTAACTAAGTGAATAAGTAAATTGCCTTCTATGGTATAGTGTTTGAAAATATTTAAGAAAAAAAACTATGAGAACAATTCGACAATTTGCTTTGATTTTAACAATGGCAGGAATATTTGCTGCAGGTTGTAAATCAATGAATAAGACTCACAAAGGTGCTGTAATAGGAGCTGCCGGTGGGGGAGTGATAGGAGGTGTTATTGGCCGTGCAATGGGTAATACTGCTATGGGAGTGATCATTGGAGCTACTGTAGGCGGTGTAACAGGCGCAGTCATTGGTAGAAAAATGGATAAGCAGGCAGAAGAAATGAAGCAGGTGCTTGGCGACGCCGAAGTAAAAAGGGTTGGGGAAGGGATAGTAATTGAATTTAAAGATAAAGTGCTTTTTGGTTTTGACCGTGCCGACCTTACTGCCCAGGCCCGTACAAATCTAGATAAGCTTAGCAATGTGCTCATAAAATATCCGGATACCAATATTGAAATATTAGGACATACAGATAGCAAAGGAACGGATACATATAACCAGGGACTATCAGAAAGGCGTGCAATTTCTGTAAGTTCTTATTTAAAAACCATTGGAATTACCAGCGCAAGATTAAGCACCAGGGGTATGGGCGAATCAGACCCCGTATCGGTCAATGAAACGGAAGGGGGACGCTCAGAAAACAGGCGTGTTGAATTTGTTATAACAGCCAACCAGAAAATGATAGATGAATCTAAACGTGAAGCAGGTCAATAATTAAAATATATTTCATAAAAGGACGTTGGGTTTTCACAAAACCACTAAGACCTTCCTGCAGGCAAGACCCATCAAATAAATGCAGCAAGTGAAACAGTGTATTTTATATTTGCCGGGTAAATAGCCGATGAGCGTTCAAAATCCACATTCATATTTCAGAACTGCAGTGGCTGTCACCTTAGGTTTTTTTTTAGTGGTTGCTTTATTTCTGATATTTTTTGGCAAAAAGAATTCTTTTATAATTATAAACGGCACTTATAATGAAGAGTTGGATTTTTTTTTTCAATATATAACATTGCTTGGTGATGGGGTAATCTATATCCCAATCGTTTTATATTCTATTTTAGTAAACCGTTCATTCCTGGTACCATTAATTGCCGGCATTATTATCTGTACTGTGCTTACTCATTTTTTAAAACGGGTCGTTTTTCCGGATGAATTACGTCCCGTGAGTCTTGAAGTCCAGAATGTGATAATTCACAAGGTAGAGGATGTGCCAGTTCACCGTATGCACAGCTTTCCATCCGGTCATACCAGTACGGCTTTTACTATGGCACTGCTGCTATCCTCGGTAATGAAAAAAAAATACTGGGCCTATATTCTGCCTCTTGTTGCTTTTTTAGTTGGCTACTCACGTGTATATCTGGCTCAGCATTTTGTAACAGATGTTTTTGCTGGTATGGCTGTTGGAATAATTTCAGCTTACCTGGCATTGCTTGCATATGATAAGTATAGGAGCAGGAAGACTTCAAAACAAATAAATTCCTGAAACAATAAAGCCCACCCGCACTACTGCAAATGAGCTTTAAAGCGTACCGAGGAACAGACTTGAACTGCCGGCCTCAGGGTTATGAAATCCATTGACTTATAAATAATTAAATGTTTGATGATACCTTTTTTAGAACCTCAATCAAATTCATTTTATTGAAAATTACAAACAAATATGCAATTGCCTGGCGTTTGCAAACTGCCAAAAAAACCGAGACTAGAAAGAAACGTGTGAAACTGATTCTTGAAATGCTTTCAAAAGAACAGAAGTTCCATTAATGTAATCCTTAAAAATCAGAATACTCTGCAGGGTGCATCAGGATAGTTTCATTTCTGGATACCGAAACTTTATTTTCGTACTCCGGCATCGCAGATAACCTTTTCCATTCCGGAGAACTTCCAAATGATTTCCAGTGTGCATCACGATCTTCCCTGTTTTCAAACGTGGTCATATACATAAGATTAGGCATCTTACTTCCTGATAAAACTCTTGCAAAAAAAACAGCATTAAATCCTAACTTTTTGAACAACGCTATTTCTCCACCTTCATTAAACATTTTCACTTTTACTTTATGGAGATGCTCTGTAGGGCTTTCATAACTTCTGAGTTCATATACTCTTTGTGTCAAAGGATTTTTTAAACCGGGTAATTCAAACCGTGTATGCATTGGAAAGGCTTCCAGCAAAATAGACTCAATACGCTCAAAAGGTTTTTTATCAGCTGCAGCATCTGTATACTCTTTGGAGGCTGTTTGATAAGCAGCATCTTTATCAAGAATATCCGACAGCTTTTGCCATTGTTCCAGTGAAGTAAACGGGATGAAAACAAATATTTTTTTTACCTGTGCAGTATCATTGACGATAGGTTTAAATACACCAATTTTATTTATACCCGCCTTGTGCATGGCTGGTAAATAAGCATTTTTTAAAAACAGGTCTACTGCAAAAACCTGTTCATCACTTTTTAAAGAATAAATTATAATCTGGTAAAAATCTTTTTTATAATTTTTACCTGAAGTAGTTGAACAAACACAAACGAAAAATATTATAAAGAATAAATAGTTTTTGCTTTTACTAAATAAGTTTCGCATATTAAAAATTATTTATTTAAAATGTAAGTAAAGCTACAGCATCTCTAAATTAGCATTAGCATCCTAAGATTAGATTTTTAACAACAGGTCTCACTAAAGATTTGTGTGTGAGCTGTGAAAAAGCCGGAAGAGTGCCATAAATTTACGTGTTAGCAGCAACCCTGCCAGCGGACACTTCACTATTGGTCGGACAGGGTGGAACCTTATTTTTTGGATAAATAAACATGGAATTGAAAGCAGAAATTTCAACTTGGGTGAAAACCTACACTACAGATTTACTTAGTTACACTATTACCAAAGTGGAACAAAAAGAAGTTGCAGAAGATTTAGTGCAGGATACTTTTCTTTCTGCTTATCAATCCTATGAAAATTATAAAGGTAAAAGCAATGTGAAAACGTGGTTGTTTTCAATAATCAAACATAAGATTGCCGATTATTATCGCTCAAAATATAAACAGAATATTGAAATTGACTCTGATTTCATTGATACCTTTTTTGATGAAGATCATCGCTGGAAACCCGAATACAGACCAACGAACTGGGGCGATGAAAAAGAATTACTCGACGATCCTGAATTTTTAAAAGCGTTACATAATTGCTTTGAAAAACTTCCGCAAAAATGGTCGTCCGCAGTGCAGTTGAAATTTTTGGAGGAGCATAATAGCAATATCATCTGCTCTGAATTACAAATCACAACTTCCAACTTCTGGCAGATCATCCACCGGGCAAAACTTCAGCTAAGAAACTGTTTGGAGCTTAAATGGTTTAAACAATAATGCAAAAAATAGTTTGTCAGGACTTACCTAGCAATACGACTAATCATAAAATAAAAATATTTATTATGAAAAGTAAAATTGCACAATTCCTTATTGCAGGCATGGTAGCCACAGCGATAATGACAGGCTTTACATTCTTAGCACCAATGATGGGCTTACCTAAAATGAACCCGGCAGAAATGCTTTCAGGTATGATGGGAGTCCCAATAATGGTTGGCTATCTGATGCACTTTATGACAGGAATTATTTTCGCTGCTGAGTATGTGTACTTGTTTAATCCAAAAGTTCACATTAGCAACAAAATTTTGAAAGGTGCATTGTTTGGGTTTGCCGTTTTTATCTTTGCCCAGGTAATGTTGTATATAATCGGAAAAATAATGCCAATGCCTATGCCGCAGGATAATATGATGTTAATGATGCTGGGTTCTTTAATTGGCCATTTGGTGTTTGGTATTGTAGTGGCATTAATAGTTCCTGTTTATACGCAAGTGCAATCAGACAATTATATACGAACTTCTCATGCTTAAAAATTTTGTATGAATATTATGAATGCAATGATGGTGTCTTGTGTAAAGGCAACAGAGCTTATGGAAATGAAAGAAAATGTTCCGTTAGGTTTATTAAAAACAATGCAACTGCACATGCATACAGCTATGTGTTCAGGTTGCAGAAATTATTTAAAGCAAAGCCGGTTAATTAATCAGCTTCTGCAAAAAAAATTTGACACTCTCCGGGTTATCAAAAATACCGATGACCTTGAAGCAATCATAATTTCAAAAATCCTATAATAATAAATTTAAGATTTTGTCAGGTTTCATTGAATTGAGCGACTAATTATTTGTAACCCCCGAGAGTACTGTTATAAAGCCAGATGGCTCTACCATGAAACTGACGAACGGTTACGGGATTGACAAAAATGGCAAAGTAGCAATGAATTCTCATGGTCAAAGAGGGCATGTTTGCGGTCCTGGTTGTACGATGTATAGAAAATAGTAAAGTGCTAAACCGGGTTATATCTTAATAGGAATATAAAATATCTATTTCAGATAATTAGGTGGCATAGGAATTGAGTGACTAAAAAAAGCATTTTTAAACAATTTAAACAATTAATAATGAAACTCAAAAAAATTATGCTATCAATGATAGCGGTAACTGGTCTTTTATCTTTTCAGGTAAAAGCACAAGACAATAACATGATGCCAGATATAAAAAGCTGGCCAGAAGCATCACAAATGGCAGCCAAAGAAATGATGGACAAATATGGTAAGCCAAATGAAACTACACCTCATATGTTGGTTTGGTATAATAACGGCCCCTGGAAAAAAACCACCATCTATGATGTGGAAACCAAGCATATCTTCCCTGTAGATCACACCGATGTAATGGAACAGGTAATTGACCATAAAGTTCCGGCAAATAAATTTAGTGCCCTGGCAGAATATGATGGTAGTGTGAGTGTGCATAGAACAGATGGTGAAATATCAGCTAAATGTGACTTTGAAGGAGCAAATTTCCTGGCTTTAAATCTTGCCCATGATATCATAACAGGGAAAAAAACAGTACAGGCTGCCAGGGATTTTTATACAAAAGCTATTAAAGAATTTGTTTTGGATAAAAAGACATCTCCCTACATGAAATCTTTCCAGTTTACTGCATCTAAAGGAGCCACAGGTTTTACCGACAAAAACTCAGTTAGTAAAGACGTTTTGGAAAAAATTAAGAAAGCCAAGATGAAAATGAAAATGGAAATGAAAGAAAAAATGTAAATCAATAAATCAATATCTCAATTGTAATTATGCCACAGCTTTTGTGGCATAATTGTTACCATACAAATTAAAACGATGAGCGAACATTATTACCATTCAAAAGACCTGGCAAAGTTTGGCAATGTAGCAGACTTTCAAAAAAACTTAGCCGATAAATTTTTTGAATACTATGGCGAGGTTTTTAAAGACAGTGAATTAACCGCAAGGGAAAAGTCCTTAATTGCTTTAGCAGTTGCTCATGCGGTACAGTGTCCATACTGTATTGATGCATATAGCAGTGATGCCTTTGAAAAAGGCTGGAGTGAAGCGCAAATGATGGAAGCCGTTCATGTAGCTTGTGCCATACGAGGCGGTGCATCATTAGTGCATGGTGTGCAAATGATGAATAAGGTGAAAGAAGTAGCAATGTAATGAAATCAATATGGAGGCTAAAAGCAAAAAGTAGTAGTTTTTAAAAATAATTCTCATCGTGCGCAGTATTTTATAGCTTCCGCACTTAAATATTTAAATTATGAAACAGATATTTTTAGTAGCTCTAATTCTATTGTCATTTGGTTTAGTGTTTATGGCATGCAATGGAAATAACAACAAGGCAAATACAGAGCAGTTGGCAAAAGATGAAATGTACACCTGTACCATGCACAACGAAGTTATGAGCAACCATCCCGGCGAATGTCCAAAATGTGGGATGAAGCTGGTAAAACAAAAGATGACGCCTGAACAGGAAAAGATGATGAAAGAGGGCACTTACGTAAAGCCTAAAGAATAATAAAGTACAATTGGGCGACAGCAATACTGAAGAACGGGTAACAGCGGAACTGAAGAAGTTTTTAAACTATATCAAAATGGATAATCAACAAATGCAAACCTGCATTGATGCCTGCGAGGCATGTGCAGAAGTATGTGAAAAATGCGCAGAAAACTGCAAAGGAAATCCGGAAATGGAACAATGCGAAAGTTTATGCAGAGCCTGTGCTGATGCCTGCCGCAAGTGTGCGGATGAATGCAGAAGTATGAGCAGTACGGCTTCTCAAACAGCACAGCAATGCGCCGATGCCTGCCGTACCTGTGCCGAAGAATGCGAAAAGCACGACAATGAAATGTGCAGGAAATGCGCTGAAGAATGCAGGAAATGTGAAGCAGAATGCAGGAAGATTGCGGCTTAAAATTTTTTCTTAATCAACAGGCTACCGGTATAATATTATTCCGGTAGCCTGTTAAAAAATTTATTTTATGATGAATGATTGTTGCGGAGGCATGGGAGTAATGATGTGGATTTTTATGCTGTTAGGCATTGTGTGGCATAATTATTAATACATAAAATTAAAAAAAATGAGCGAACATTATTACAACTCAAAAGACCTGTCAAAGTTTGGAAACGTAGCAGATCTTCAGAAAAACCTCGGCGACAAATTCTTTTCTTATTATGGTGAAGTGTTTAAGGACAGCGAGTTAACGGCAAGGGAAAAATCTTTGATTGCGCTGGCAGTTGCTCATGCAGTGCAATGTCCTTATTGCATTGATGCCTATAGCAGTGATGCTTTTGAAAAAGGATGGAGCGAAGGTCAAATGATGGAAGCGGTGCACGTAGCTTGTGCCATCCGTGGCGGTGCATCATTAGTACATGGTGTGCAAATGATGAATAAGGTGAAAGAAGTAGCAATGTAATTATGAAGTCATTAAAAGCACAAAATAATGTTCTTGCCGATGCTCAGGAACAAGTTGAAATAATAGAGCATGGCTTAGAGGGAGATTTTGCATTAATTCCTTTTCAGCAAAAGCTGGAAGAAACGGGCTTATTTCCGTTAAAACCATTGCAGCTTGAAATCTTCCAGGTAAATATTGGTAAGATGTGCAATCAAACCTGCAAACATTGCCATGTAGATGCAGGCCCTGATCGGAAAGAGATAATGACAGAAGAAACCATGCTGCAATGTCTTGATGTATTAAAAAATAATCCCTTTTTAAAAACCATTGATCTTACCGGGGGCGCACCGGAAATGAACCCCAACTTTAGATGGTTTGTTGAAGAAATTAAAAAACTTGACAGGCATGTAATAGTTCGATGCAACCTGACCATTATTCTTGCCAATAAAAAATACCATGACCTGCCGCAGTTTTACAAACAGCACAATATTGAGGTAGTTTCTTCTCTTCCTTTTTACACACAGGACAGAACAGACAGGCAAAGGGGCAATGGTGTTTTTGAAGATAGTATAAAGGCACTTCAAATGCTAAATGAAGTCGGTTATGGTAAGGAAGAAAATAAATTAATTTTAAATCTTGTTTATAATCCTGCCGGCGCTTTTTTACCGCCTTTACAACAGTCCTTAGAAAAAGAATATAAGGAGGCTTTGAACCAGCGATATGGTATTGCTTTCAATAATTTATTTACCATTACAAATATGCCTATTAGCCGCTATCTTGATTATTTATTGACTACCGGCAATTATGAAAGCTACATGGAAAAGCTGGTGACTGCTTATAATCCTGTGGCAGCAGAAAACGTGATGTGTCGTAATACTATTTCCATTGGATGGGACGGCTATTTATATGATTGTGATTTTAATCAAATGCTTGAATTAAAAGTTGATTGTACATCAAAGCATATTTCACAATTCAATATAGAAACGCTTAACAACAGAAAAATTATTGTGGGACAACACTGTTATGGATGCACCGCAGGTTCGGGTTCAAGTTGTGGCGGTGCTGTAGCATAAATTATTTCTTAACAATTAAAACAAAATGTTATGACTGGTTATCATCAAAACAAAAGTTGTGTAGATGCTTGTTTGCAATGTGCTGCTATCTGTAACCATTGTGCATCTAATTGTCTTCAGGAAGAGAATGTACAAATGATGGCAAGGTGTATTCAGTTGGATATGGAATGTGCCGCAGTTTGTTATGCAGCAGCACAAGTTATGTCTATCGGCGGACAGACAGCAAAAGAACTGTGTGCTACTTGCGCTGATATATGTGAAGCCTGTGCTGATGAATGCAGCAAGCATGAAAACAGCCATTGTAAAGAATGTGCAGATGCTTGCAGAAGGTGTGCTGATGAATGCAGGAAAATGGCAGCTTAATAAAAAATGGAGCAACTAATTAAGGCAAAGGAACTTCTTAATTCCAAAGGCATTGCAAATGCAGTGACAGGTATTGTATTGGGTACAGGATTGCATCAATTACTGAACTATGTAGATGTAAAACAAACAATTTCCTATGCAGATATTCCCGGATTTCCTGTTTCTACCGTCGAGTTTCATAAAGGCAATCTGGTTTATGGAACAATAGCAGGCAAAAGCGTCTTAATCATGCAGGGACGTTTCCATGCTTACGAAGGTTATGCGATGCAGCAAATTGTATTTCCTATAAGAGTGATGAGGCTTTTAGGAATACAAAAGCTTTTCTTATCCAATGCAGCCGGTGGCATTAATCTCAACTTCAAAAAAGGAGATTTGGTTTTAATGGATGACCATATTAACCTGCTTTGCGGTAATCCTTTGACAGGTAGGAATTATGATGAATTAGGCTCCCGTTTTCCTGATATGAGCGAACCTTATGAGCCTTCTTTAAAAAAATTAATAAAACAAAAGGCAGGTGAATTAAACATTGAATTAAAGGAAGGTGTATATGCAGCTGTAAATGGTCCTAATTTAGAAACAAAAGCCGAATACCGTTACCTGAAAATTATTGGAGCAGATTTGGTGGGCATGTCTACAGTACCGGAAGTGATTGCAGCAAATCACATGCAGTTGCCATGTGCAGCAGTTTCTGTTATAACGGATGAATGTGATCCTGATAATTTAAAACCTGTAAACATTGCAGAGATTATTGAAGTGGCAGGTAGAGCCGACAGTAAGCTATCTCGGTTATTTGTTGAAGTAATAAAGGAATTATGATGAAAGATGCGTTGATAATATTCACAAAAAACCCTGAAGCTGGCAAAGTAAAAACAAGACTTGCCGCAACCTTGGGCGATGAAGAAGCACTTGCTATTTACAGGCAACTATTGTCGCATACAAATTCTGTAACAGAATATTTGCCTGTTGATAAGTTTGTGTTCTATTCAAATCATATTGAGCAAAAAGACTTCTGGGATAGCAAGCATTACTACAAAGAAGTACAGCAGGGTTTTGATTTGGGTGAAAGAATGCAAAATGCTTTCGATGCTACTTTTCAAGATGGTTATGATAAAATACTAATCATCGGAACTGATTGCCCCGATTTGAATGCAGGAATAATCATGAATGCATTCGCTTACCTAAACTCACAAGATGTGGTAATTGGTCCTGCTGAAGATGGTGGATATTATTTGTTAGGAATGAAGCAACTCTATTTAGAGCTATTTGAAGATATTAACTGGAGCACCAACACTGTTCTCCATGAAACACAAATGAAATGCACTGCTTTGCAATTGAATTATTGTTTGCTCCCCGTCTTAAAAGATATTGATGAAGAAAAAGATATTGTTCATCTGAAAAAGGCAGTGTATGAATAAAAAATTAAAAGAACATGTTCAGTGTCATCATACCAACATACAATGAAGCTGACCAGATTGCGGAAACAATCAGCAAGACACATGCTGCCAATGGAAAGCCTGCCTGTCCGGCAGGCAGGCATGAAGCAGAAATCATCGTTGTGGATGGTGGCAGCACTGATGATACTATTAGGATCGCTGAACAATGCGGGGCAACTGTTGTAAGGAGTGAACGCAAAGGCAGGGCAGCTCAATTGAATAAAGGTGCTTCAGTTGCAAAACATAATATGCTCTACTTTCTTCATGCCGATAGTATCCCGCCAAATAATTTTACAACACAAATTCTAAGAGCTTACAAAGACGGAGCAAAAAGCGGATGCTTTCGGCTTGCCTTTGATTACAACCACTGGTTTTTAAAAGCCAATGCTTGGTTCACAAGGTTCAATGTAAATGCTGTTCGCTTTGGTGATCAGAGTTTATTTGTGACAAAGGAAGTTTTTCAAAAATCAGGAGGATTTAGAGAAGACTTGCTGATGATGGAAGACCAGGAAATAATTCATCGCATAAAAAAATATGGAAAGTTTAAAGTGATGAATGATTATGTAACTACATCTGCAAGAAAATATTTAGATAATGGCATTTACCGGCTGCAGGCAATATTTTTCCGCATCTGGTTTTTGTATTATTTACATTATCCACAAGAACGGTTATTAAAGCTGCATCGCAAACTTATAAGAAAATATAAACTATAACCCCTCTTTTTTATCTTCACACAAATTTATTTTATTGTTCTTATTTGCTGCACGGCATCCCTTACTTCTGTTACCGGACGTTTGCATACTTTATCCTGACATACGTAAATGGTAGTTTGCCCTTCCACAAATTTATTTTCCAGCAATTCCAAACTTGATTTTTCTTTAGTTCCTGTAAGAAGAACATTGGGCAGATAGTATTCATCTATCATCTCACGCTTACTTTCAACATCTTTGCCAACAATAGCCACTTCATATAAACCGCTTACAACAGCGGCTTCCAACATGCCCCAGTTCGGATAGAAATAAATTTGTTGCTGCAGATTTTTTTTAACATTCAGCAACATTTGCGTTGCCGTTTTAATTTTAGCATCATTACTAAAAAAATGCCCTAAATAAAAAAGATTTTTTGCCATTTCGGAATTGGAAGAAGGAATTACATTATCTGCTATTTCCATTTTACGTGCAATAAGATTGGAATGCTGATTATGCGTATAATAAAAC
>MWVW01000088.1_pt1 | contig 23134 bp, 15 predicted proteins | sample 1047191 | NCBI WGS metagenome assembly MWVW01 (sample SAMN06349985, study PRJNA376086) | soil metagenome | isolation source: MtG22-5 sample Antarctic (ecotone) | place: Antarctica
ATGTGTTTCGTGTATCAGCAAGAATTGGTTTAACCTCCGGCGCTAAAAATCCATTGCAAACAGAACGACAATTATTAAAATACACACCTGAAGAATATGTAGCCGTAATGCACCACTGGCTTATATTACATGGCAGGTACATCTGCATTGCCCGCAGGCCAAAATGTGAAATATGCGGATTACGACCTGTCTGCAGATATTACCACAAAGTTGTTTTATCCAAAGGATTCCTATCGGAAAAAAGAAACTTTGGTGGAGAGAATTAAGGAAATGAAGAGATAGAGAGAAACTCTCACGTTTGACGTTTTACGATTACAAAAACTTCTTCACCTCATCCACTATCTCATGTTTGGTAAAAGGTATGCCCATTATTTTATGATAGCCCTTTGCATCAACCAAATATTGATCACGTATAATTTTTATCAGCTGCCCATTATTGAGTTCGGGAATTAAAACATGTTCAAAGTTTTTAATAATATCCCCAAGGTTTTTAGGGAATGGTCTTACATAACGAAGATGTGCGTGTGAAACCTGGTGACCTTCAGCAAGCAGATCAATCACTGCACTTTTAATGGCACCATACGTGCTTCCCCATCCAAGTACCAACACTTTCCCTTTTGCAGGACCATTATCTAATTTTTGTTCAGGGATATATTCAGCGATCTTATCAACTTTTTCCTGGCGTATCTTCACCATCATCTGGTGGTTATCAGGTTCGTAAGAAACATTACCCGTAATGTTTTGTTTTTCCAGTCCACCAACTCTATGCTCTAATCCTGCCGTTCCCGGTATAGCCCATGGGCGCACTAATTTTTCATCTCTTAAATAGGGTTGAAAGCTTTCTTCGTGATGGCCTAATTCTTTTTTAAAATTTACTTCAATAACCGGTAGTTCATCACTTTGCGGAAATTTCCATGGCTCTGCTCCATTGGCAATATAACCGTCACTTAAAAATATAACCGGGGTCATATGCTGCACTGCTATCCGTACCGCTTCATATACAGCGCTGAAACAGTCACTCGGCGTTGATGCAGAGACTATTGGCATCGGGCATTCACCATTTCTTCCATAATAAGCCTGCAGCAGATCACTTTGTTCAGTTTTTGTTGGTAAGCCTGTAGATGGTCCGCCACGTTGTATATTACAAATGAGTAAAGGAATTTCCAGCATCACGGCAAGCCCCATAGCCTCTGCTTTTAAAGCCATACCCGGTCCACTTGTAGCAGTAACGCCAAGGCTTCCACCATAGGCTGCGCCAATTGCAGATGTTATTGCCGCTATCTCATCTTCTGCCTGGAAAGTTTTTATACCAAAAGATTTATGACGGCTAAGTTCATGTAAAATATCGCTGGCAGGTGTAATAGGATAAGAGCCTAAAAATAATTGTAATCCGCTTTTCTGTGAAGCAGCGATCAAGCCATAAGCCAATGCCTGGTTACCCATAATGCTGCGGTAAGTTCCTGCAGGCATTTTTGCCTTTTCAACAGAATATCTGGTGGTAAATGTTTCTGTGGTATCTCCAAAATTATAACCTGCCTGCAAAACTTTTATGTTACTGTTTAATATGTCTTCTTTCTTACCAAATTTTTCTTTTAAGAATTGAATCGTATTATCTAAACTTCGGTTATACATCCAATACAAAAAACCCAGCACAAACATATTCTTAGCCCGGTCTTTTTCTTTTGTCCCCATTTCAAATTCCTTCAGCGCCTCTCTTGTCATTTTGGTTACGTCCATTTTTATTACTTCATAACCTTCCAGGCTGCCATTCTCTAAAGGATTTACACCATCTGGATAATTGGCAAGCCGTAAGTTTTTTGCATCAAAACCATCAACGTTGGCGATGATCTTTCCATTTCTTTTTAATCCTTTTAAATTGGTTTTTAGAGCTGCAGCATTCATTGCGACAAGAACATCACAATCATCTCCGGGAGTAAAGATTCTGTCACTTGAAAAACGAAGCTGGTAACCGGAAACACCTGGCAGTGTACCTTGGGGTGCTCTTATTTCTGCAGGAAAATCCGGAAAGGTTGCAAGGTCAATACCCAACATAGCGGTATTATTGGTGAACTGGCTGCCCGTTAACTGCATACCATCGCCTGAATCTCCGGCAAATTTTATCACCACATCCTGTAAAACTTCTTCTTTAGTTTCCATATTCTAACCTTGTGCAATTTAGGTAAGTTTAGCGGGATTTTTTTTAATGTAAAGTCAACCAATAGTTAACAATGATTTTTAGCTGTATTATTTAAATTTATATACTTTTATTGTCTAAATTTTTTAAAAATGGAATTATTCAAATCAGGTAACCCTGTACTATCAGAAAAAAGATTTAACGACACTGTTATTGATGATATGGTGATGAATGAGAATGTGATGACGGTAAGGGGTACGCTCAATAAATTTGGATTTTTATTTCTAATGGTGATGGGTACTGCATTTTATGCCTGGAAAGAATTTGCAGAAGGTGGTAATGTACAGCCTATGATTTGGACAGGTGCAATTGGTGGTTTAATAGTAGCTCTTATTATTACATTTAAAAAAGAGTGGGCGCCCTTTCTTGCTCCTGCTTATGCATTGCTGGAAGGCTTATTTGTTGGAGCAATCTCAGCTTACTATAATTTTGTTTTTGCTGAGAAGGCTCCCTTTATAATAATTACGGCAGTTGGATTAACCTTTGGGACAGCCATTGCTATGTATTTACTCTATGCTGCAAGAATTATCAGGGCAACACAAAAATTTAAAGCGATAATTTTTACCGCAACTGTAGGTATAGCAATATTTTATTTGATAACTATGGTTATGCGTATGTTTGGAATGGATGTTCCATTTATACATGAAGGCAGCACTTTCGGAATAATATTTTCTTTATTTGTTGTGGCCATTGCTGCGCTCAATCTTATTTTAGATTTTGATATGATAGAACAGGGAGCAGAATCAGGTGCGCCAAAATATATGGAATGGTATGGTGCATTCGGTTTGCTGGTAACTATTGTTTGGCTATACCTGGAAATATTGCGTTTGCTAGCAAAGATTAGCGGCAGGAAGTAGTGTCTGAACCGTGACCTGCCTGCCGTCAGGCAGGTTTATGGGATTATAGGAGCAATGGGATTTAATACATTAATCTTCTCATTAATCCCAATCATCTTATTAATCCCGGTTCAGATTAATATTCATAAAAACCTTTACCCGTTTTTCTTCCTAACTCGCCCTTTTTTACTTTTTCAATTTGAAGATGGGAAGGCTTGAACCTTTCTTCGTTATTGAATGCCTCATATATTACCTGGGTTACTGATAAATTTATATCCATCCCGATAAGGTCCATCAATTTAAAAGGGCCCATTTTAAAGCCGGATGCTTCCATAATTTGATCTACATTTTCAAAAGTTGCAATTTTTTGTTCAACCAGTTTCATAGCTTCCAAATAATAATGCCGGGCAATACGGTTTACAATAAAACCCGGGGCATCCTTACACATCACAGGAGATTTTCCCATTTGTTTACACAACTCATAAATGGTTTGTGCAACTCCTTTACTGGTTTGATCACCTTTCACAACTTCCACTAACTTCATTAAATATGCCGGATTAAAAAAATGCATACCCACCACTCTTTCAGGGTGATAAACTTTTTTTTGAATATCTGCAATTGAAAGTGATGACGTATTGGTTGCAAAAATTACCTCTGCATGATTAACTTCAGAAAGCTGGTTGAATAATGCAACTTTTGCATCGATCTTTTCAATGATGGCTTCTATGATAACATCTGCCAGACAATCATTGGGATCATTTACAAATTTTATCCGTTGATAAATGTTTTCTTTTTCTTCTGCAGATATTTTCCCCTTCTTAGCTAAAAATGAAAGATTTTTTTGAATTGCAACTTTTGCTTTTTCCAGAACAGCTTCATTTACATCAAACAGTAAGGTATTAAAGCTATTTTGGGCTGATACCTGTGCAATTCCACTTCCCATTGTACCGGCCCCGCAAATGCAAATTGTCTGAACCATGATTTATGGGATTTTGGGATTAATGAGATTTTAAAAATAAAATTCATTCATGATGCTTCTGTAAATGAAGGTTCAAATTTCTAATTTTAGAAAATTCCTTTAGTGGATGAATTTTATATTGCACTTGTAAACTGTTTCAAAAATCTTACATCATTTTCGCTGAATAGTCTCAAGTCTTTTATCTGGTATTTAAGCATTGTAATTCTTTCAATGCCCATACCAAAAGCAAAACCTGAATATTTATTGCTATCGATCTTGCAATTTTCCAGCAAATTTGGATGAACCATTCCGCAGCCCAATATTTCCACCCAGCCTGTCTGTTTGCAAATATTACAACCTTCTCCATTACAGATCAAACAACTTATATCCATTTCTGCACTTGGCTCTGTAAATGGAAAATAAGATGGACGAAATCTTATCTTCACATCCTGCCCAAACATTTCCTTTACAAAAAAATAAAGGGTTTGTTTAAGATCAGCAAATGAAACATTTTCTGCTATATATAAACCTTCCACCTGGTGAAAAAAGCAATGTGCCCTTGCACTTATGGTTTCATTTCGGTAAACCCTGCCAGGACAAATAATTCTTATCGGTAGTTTTCCTTTTTCCATTTCACGTACCTGTACATTACTCGTATGGGTTCGCAGCATCCAGTCAGGATTTTGAGAAATATAGAATGTATCCTGCATATCTCTTGCAGGGTGGTCCTCCGGAAGATTTAATGCTGTAAAGTTATGCCAGTCATCTTCTATTTCCGGTCCTTCTGCTACTGCAAATCCAAGGCGTTGAAAAATTGAAATGATCTTATTTCTTACTAAACTAATAGGATGACGGCTTCCCAATGGCAGAGCGTCGCCAGGAAGTGTGAGATCAATAGAATGGTCCACTGTAGACTGTAGTCTGTTGACTGTTGACTCCCTCAGTGCTTGATATTTATTTTCTGCAAAAAGTTTAAATTCATTCAGTATTTGTCCAAACTCCCGTTTTTTTTCATTAGGAACATTTTTCATTTCGCCCATTACACTTTTAATCACTCCTTTTGTTCCTAAATATTTAATACGGAATGCTTCTGCAATATTTTTATCGGCAGAAGTGAATTCGGTAATTTCTTTTTTATACTGTGTTATTTGTTGTAATACATCTTCCATCGATGCAAAAATAAGTGAATGGAACAATCTTGAATTGCTTGCCTGATTATTGATATAAATCTCAAATTAATCTTTTAGGTTTGTCACAAATTATATAATTTAAAAAAATGTACGATCTGCTGGAATTTTTAGAGCCAATAAATACATCTTCTTTCAATAATGATAAAGAATATAATGATGAACAATTAGTAAACTTTATTTCTGCTTATGAAGATGAACTGCCTGATGTGGAAGAAGCAGATATCGTTCTTGTGGGTATAAGCGGGAATGAAACCATGATGGATAACAATGGTGCAAATGCCATAAGGAAACAATTTTATCAATTACATTATTGGCATACGGATATTCAAATTGCAGATATAGGTAACATACAGGCCGGTGCAACACTTGATGATACATATGCGGCAGTAAAAACAGTTTTAGCTGAACTGCTCCGGATGAAAAAAACTGTAGTGCTTCTTGGCAGCAGTCATGATATTACGTTGGCACAATACTTTGCTTACCGTGAATTACAGCAAATTATTGAAGTAAGTGTTATTGACGCTGCTATTGATTTAAAAAATGAGTCAAATATAAAAAGTGAGAATTTCTTAATGGAGATGCTTACCGGCGAGCCTAACTTTATAAAGCATTACAACCACATTGGTTTTCAAAGCTATTTGGTTCATCCACGCATACTGGAAACGATGGATAAGCTTCGCTTTGATTGTTATCGGGTGGGAATGGCAAAAGAAAGTATTGAGGAAATGGAACCTGTTATTCGAAATACAGACTTGCTGAGCATTGACATTTCTGCAATAAAATGGAGCGATGCGCCTGCAAATTACTGCAGCCCGAGCGGATTTAGCGGAGAAGAAGCCTGTATGCTTACACGATTTGCAGGTATGAGCAATAAACTTAGCTCTTTTGGTATTTATGGTTTTGATCCTGCTTACGATGTAAATGAATTAACTGCAAAACAAATTGCGCAAATGCTCTGGTATTTTGTGGATGGTAAAAGCAGAAGCAAGCAGGAGGCTATACCGGAGGATAGGCATAACTTTAATGAGTTTCACACAGCATTTACAAATTTGGATACTACTTTTTTACAAAGCAAAAAAACAGGAAGATGGTGGATGCAGTTGCCGGATAAAAAACTGATTGCCTGCAGTTATAAGGATTATGTAAATGCGAGCAATAATGAAATTCCTGAAAGATGGTTAAGAGCTCAGGAAAGGGACTAAACCCCCATCCCCTAAAGGGGTGAAATTATTAACGGCTTACTGAAGCTAAATATGAATTAATGCTGAAAAGTAAAAATATAAAGTTGAGTTTTTTCTCATGTACGGCCTCCCTCTCTGTAGGAGAGGGATTGAGGGTGAGGTGCCTTGCTTTTACTTTCTTACTCGCCTCCTGTTCGATATCTAAACAAATATCCAACCAGGCCAATACAATTTTATTACAGGATTCTGCAATAAGCCAGGGGCATGTTGGTATAAGTATTTATGAACCTTCTACAGGAAAGGGTTGGTACAATTACAATGCAGAAAAATATTTTGTGCCGGCAAGCAATACAAAGCTTTTCTCATTATATGCAGGTATGAAATACCTGGGAGATAGTTTAACAGCATTTAGGTATTCTGAAGATCAAAATTCAATTATTATAGAACCTGCCGGCGATCCAACTTTTTTACATCCTGATTTTAAAACTCAAAGAACTTTTGCTTTTTTAAAAGAAAAAAAGAAACCCATTATAATCCTCAATAATAAATGGAGAAGTACTGCACTCGGTTTTGGCTGGCCCTGGGATGATTATACTTCAGATTATACAGTTGAGAGAAGCCCACTGCCCATTTATGGAAATCTTATAAAATGGACACAGATAAAAGAGAATTCTGCGAATAGTAAACAGGAAGGCAGTCTTGTTTATTCAGAGCCCGATGTAAACTGGAAAGTAAATTTTAGTACCGATACCGGCAGAAATAATCTTACAGTTGACCGGCGCAGGGATGATAATATATACGAAATAACTTTTGGTAAACAAAGAAGAGAAATACAAATTCCATTTGTAACAAAAGGTATTGAAACTGCAACTGAATTATTAAAGGATACCTTGAATATACCTGTGTCAGCTACAACTTCAGCATTGAATAAGAGCTTTACATCATTTTATTCCCAACCAACGGACTCCATGCTAAAAATTATGATGCATCGCAGCGATAATTTTTTTGCTGAACAAACATTATTAATGGCAAGCAATGAAAAGCTGGGCTATATGAGTGACCGTAAAATGATAGATACACTTTTAAAAACTGATCTGAAAGATATTCCCCAAAAACCAAGATGGGTTGATGGAAGTGGATTAAGCCGGTACAATCTTTTTACTCCTAAAGATTTTATTTACCTCTTGCAAAAATTAAAAAATGATTTTGGATTGGAAAGATTAAAAGTGATACTGCCCACCGGCGGTACTGGAACATTATCTTCGCTTTATAAAAAAGACAGTGGCTATATTTTTGCCAAAACAGGGACACTAAGTAACCATGTAGCCCTTAGCGGCTTTCTTATTACAAAACAAAATAAGCTATTGATTTTTTCAATATTAGCCGGTAACTTTACTACCGGGGCTACCCCTATTCGCCAGGCAATAGAAAAATTTTTATCCAATATCCGGCAACGTTATTAAAACAAAGGGTAATCATCCATGCCACTTTTCACCGAAAAACCAAAGTAATTTACGGTAGCAAGGTATGTTATTCAAAATTTCAAAAGATATAGGTTACTTGTCTATACTATGATGGTTCAGTTATTATCTGCCAAACATTTTATCTAATTCATCTTTTTTAAATTCCAGGTAAGATGGTTTTCCGTTGGGAGTACAATTAGGTGTTTCACATTCAAAGAGGTCATTAATTAGAGAAATTATTTCCTTTTGATCCAGTGAGGTACCGGTTTTTACCGATTGTTGCCATGCCATCGAACGAAGCAGCTTTTCACGCTTATTAAATTTAAGCTCGGTGCTGTAATGCTTGTATTGATCGAGCATTTTTTCGATAGTGGCTCTTTCATTGCCTTGTATTATATCTGCAGGAGAACCTTGAATAACAAAAGTATTACTGCCAAAAGGTTCAATTAAATAGCCCAACAGTTTCAGATCATCCAGTAATTCATTTAATAAAACTGTATCAGCCGGAACCAACTCAATTGTAACCGGGAACAAGCTCCTTTGGGTTGCAATAGGTTTGCCTTTAATTGCATTTACAAATTTTTCGTATAAAATTCTTTCGTGGGCATTTTGCTGATGAATTGCAATAAAACCATTTCTGTTTTCCGCAATTATAATAGAGTTATGTAGTTGTACAAAATTATTACCGGTGGGCTTTTTGTCTTCTTTCTTTTGAACTGGTTCAGGAGAACATGCTGTTTCTTTAATTTTTTTACCGTCAAAGAAATCTTCGTTACCAGCTGTCTGGTTACCGGTTACTGGCAACTTGTCACTGGTATCTGGCAACTGCTGATCCCAATGCTGCAGATCACTTTTGCTTTCAATAAAATGAGCCTGGTGTTTTTGGGTGAATGTTTTATACAAAGAAGAAGATGCTGCCGCAGATCTTTTATCATCAGTGAAAGGTTTACTCACCGCATCAGATTGGTGGATGGACACATCAAGATCAAAATCCAAAGTTGGTGTTACACTAAACTGGGCCAGAGCATGTTTAACAGCTGATTGAACAAATGCATAGATAATTTTTTCATCCTCAAATTTTATTTCCTGTTTGGTGGGATGAACATTTATATCCAGCCTGGACGGATCCAGGTCAATAAACAATGCATACATAGGAAAACTATCCTTAGCGATCATATCACTAAAGGCATTCATCACCGCATGATTAAGATAAGCGCTTTTAATAAAACGGTTGTTTACAAAAAAATACTGGTCGCCTCTTGTTTTCTTTGCTGTTTCAGGTTTTCCGACAAAGCCATAAATATTCATGTAATCAGTTTCTTCCTGTACGCTAACCAGTTTAGCTGCATAATTATTTCCAAGGATTTGAACAATGCGTTGTTTCAGTGTTCCTCTCTCCAGGTGAAAAACCTGCTGGCCGTTGGAAGTCAGTGAAAAGAAGATTTCAGGAAAAGCCATCGCAACTCTTATAAACTCATCAACTATATGCCTTAATTCTGAAGCATTGCTTTTTAAAAAATTTCTGCGGGCCGGCACATTAAAAAAAAGGTTCTTCATGCAAATAGAGGTACCCTGTGGCGCTGCTATTGGTTGTTGTGTTTTTACAACACTGTTCTCAATTTCAATATAAGTGCCCGTTGTATCATCACCGTTTTTAGTTTTTAATTCTACCTGAGCAACACCGGCAATGCTTGCTAATGCCTCTCCCCTGAAACCCATCGTTTTTATATGGAAAAGATCCTCAATATTTTTAATCTTTGAAGTGGCATGACGTTCAAAGCACATCCGGGCATCAGTTTCACTCATCCCATTACCGTTATCTATAACCTGTATAAGAGCCTTGCCTGCGTCGTTTACAAAAAGTTTTATTTCTGTTGCATCTGCATCCACAGCATTTTCTAGCAACTCTTTCACAGCGCTGGCCGGCCGTTGTATTACTTCTCCTGCGGCTATCTGGTTAGCTATATTTTCCGGTAATAATTGAACAATATCAGGCACGAAATAGATCTTTAATCATCGTCAAATTTAGCAATATCTTATCGCAATTAATTTTAAAACATGTGGTATGAATAATGAATTTAAATCCGATTTAAATTAACTTGTGGCCTACTTATAAAAAAGGGGCGGTATGAAAAAAACTATTATTACTACATTTTTTCTGTTTATATTTTATGCTTCGTTTGCACAATATCAAACAACACCTGCTGCATTACGATGGGCTGATAGTGTTTTTAATACCCTGAACAATGATGAGCGGATTGCGCAACTTATGGTGTTGCGGGGCAGTTCCATTTCTTCCAAAGGTGTAATTTATTATGACAAGGAAGTAAATGAAACCATTACAAAATATAATGTGGGTGGTGTATGTCTTTTTCAGGGACCCCCGGTGAAGCAGGCAAACATTGTAAATAATTACCAGAAGATTGCAAAAACCCCCGTGCTAATTTGTATTGATGCAGAATGGGGTTTAGGAATGCGAATGGATAGTGTTATTCCCCTTAATCACCAATTAATGTTGGGCGCCGTGCAGGATGCAGCTATCATTTATCAATATGGGAAAATTGTTGGTGAACAATGTAAGCGTGCAGGTATACAGGTTAATTATGCACCCGTAGTTGATATTAATAATAATCCAAACAATCCCGTAATTAATGACCGCTCTTTTGGAGAAGATAAATATAAAGTTGCTTTATATGGAGTTCAATATATGAAGGGAATGCAGGATGTGGGGGTAATGGCAACTGCAAAACATTTTCCGGGGCATGGGGATGTGGCAGTTGATTCGCATTATGATCTTCCGGTAATAAATAAAACTCGAGAGCAGTTGGATTCATTAGAGCTCTATCCTTTTCGTGAAATGTTTAAGGCAGGTGTAGGAAGCGTTATGGTGGCGCATCTTTATATACCTGCAATTGACAATGCACCTAATCGTGCTACCTCGCTTTCAAAAAATAATGTAACTAATTTATTAAGAAATGAATTAGGCTACCAGGGTTTAACCTTTACCGATGCCTTAAATATGCAGGGGGTTGCCAAATTTTTCCCCGGCGGAGAAATATCAGTTCAGTCTGTTATTGCAGGTAATGATATGCTGTGCCTCCCGGCAGATGTACCCGCAAGTATAGCCGGTATTAAAGAAGCAATCAACAAAAACCAGCTTACATGGGAAGATGTTTATCAAAAATGCAAAAAAGTGTTGGCAGCAAAATACATGTATGGCTTAGGCAATCTAAAACCGGTTAATACTAATAATCTTACAAAAGATCTGAACAGTAAAGTTAATGGAATGAAAAGGCTGGTGGCTGAAAATGCAATCACCCTTTTAAATAAACAGGATGATCAATTCTTTCCTTTACAGGTAATCAATCAAAAAAATAAAAATGCAAAGCAGATAGCTTATGTGGGTATTGGTTTAACTACTGATAATGCTTTTTCAAGAAGAATGAAAAGAGAATATAACTCGGATGTTTTTTATTTTAATTATAAAGAGGGTGCAGGAAGAATACTTTCAACTGTTAACTTAATAAAAAACAGATACAAATCTGTAGTAATAGGCATTCATAATTATAACCGGTACCCGGCCAATAACTTTGGTATTAGCCAGGCTGCTATAAATTTTGCTCAACAATTGCAGCAGCAAACCAAAAGCATAACATTTGTTTTTGGAAATCCTTATGCAATAAAAAGTTTTTGTAATACCAAAAATTTAATCGCCTGCTATGAAGATGATAGCATTACTCAAAATACAGCAGTAGATATATTGCAGGGAAAAATGCCGCCTAAAGGCAAACTACCTGTTACAGTTTGTGATAATTATAAATATGGCAGTGGCATTGTTTTAAATAATAATTCAATTCCGGTAGCTGACCCTGTAGCTGCAGGATTAGACCCATTAAAATTAAATGTTATTGACTCAATTGCCCAAGATGCTATTGCAAAGGGGGCAACACCCGGTGCGGCAATATTAGTTGTAAAAGATGGTAAGATCGCTTACCAGAAGGCATTTGGGAAATATGATTATGATAAACCTGTACCTGTAACGCTTCAGTCAGTCTTTGATATGGCTTCAGTAACTAAGATATGTGCTACCACTATATCAATTATGAAGTTATATGATGAAGGAAAAATTGATCTAAAAAAAAAGTTAGGGATTTATCTTCCATGGGTGAAAGGAACTGATAAAGAAAATCTTTTAGTAGAAGACATATTATTACACCAGGCCGGCTTAGTATCATGGATCCCATTTTTTAGAGAAACGATTGATACAGCCACTAAAAGTCCTCTCAAAAATATTTATTCATCAAGGCAAAGTGATTCTTTCAGTATCAGAGTGGCGGAAAACTTATACATGCGAACAGACTGGAGAGATACGATGTATAAAAGAATATTAACAAGTAAATTAGCTCCTTCCGATAGATACATCTACAGTGACAATGATTTTATTTTTTTGGGTAAAATTGTAGAATCAATCAGCGGGCTAACATTAGAAGAATATGTGAAAAAAACCTTTTACGATCCCTTAGGATTAACAGCCACAGGATTCAGACCCAGGGAAAGGTTTACACCCGACAGGATTGTACCTACAGAAACAGAAAAATTATTTCGTTTGCAACAACTGCGTGGAGATGTTCATGATCCGGGTGCTGCTATGTTTGGTGGTATTGCCGGCCATGCAGGTTTATTCAGTACAGCTTACGACCTGGCTGTAATTATGCAAATGCTGCTAAATGAAGGTATGATGAATAGAAAGCAATTTTTAAAACCAGAGACAATTAAATTATTCACGGCGTACAATAGTGCAATAAGCAGGCGGGGACTTGGCTTTGACAAACCGGAAAAAGATAATGCAACCCTCAAAGATCCTTATCCCGCAAGGTTGGTATCGCCGCTTACCTTTGGGCATACAGGTTATACAGGCACTTGTGTGTGGGCAGATCCTAAATACAACATAGTTTATGTTTTTTTAAGTAATCGCGTAAATCCGGATGGCGGCGATAATCTTAAATTATCCAGGTTAAATGTAAGAGGAAAAATACAGGATGCTATTTATAATGCAATGATGTTATAGACCAAATAATCGTGTTAAATTGAATATAATTCCTGGCTAGATGTCATACCCCTATCAAATAAAATCTTTAGAAGAATACAATTCAGCTTATAAAAAAAGTGTAGAAGACCCTGAAGGCTTTTGGGAAAATATAGCAGAAAATTTTACATGGAGAAAAAAATGGGATAAAGTATTGGAATGGAATTTTAAAGAGCCAAAAATTAAATGGTTCATAAACGGTAAATTAAATATCACAGAAAATTGTATTGACCGTCATCTTAAAACATTAGGAGATCAACCCGCGATCATTTGGGAGCCAAATAATCCCGAAGAAAGAACCAGGGTTGTAACTTATTCAAGGCTGCATAAAAGAGTTTACCAGTTTGCGCAGGTGCTGATAAATAATGGTGTAAAAAAGGGTGACCGGGTTTGTATTTATATGGGAATGGTTCCTGAGTTGGCTTATGCAGTATTAGGCTGTGCAAGAATAGGCGCCATTCATAGCGTTATCTTCGGTGGATTTTCTGCCCAAAGTATTGCTGACAGGTTATATGATGCACAGGCAGAGTTTATCGTTACCTGCGATGGTGCATATCGTGGTGGAAAAGACATCCCATTAAAATCTATTATTGATGATGCATTGATTGGAAACAGAATCGTAAAACGTGTGATCGTTTATACTAGAACAAGAACTCCTATCTCAATGCTAAAAGGAAGAGATGTGTGGTGGGAAGATGAAATGGAGTATGCTGAATCGCAAATAGAGAAAGATAATATTATTACAATGCCTGCAACGGAGATGGACGCTGAAGATCCTCTCTTTATATTATATACTTCTGGTTCCACAGGTAAACCAAAAGGTGTTGTGCATAGCAGCGCCGGCTATATGGTTTGGACCAATTATACATTTGTAAATGTTTTTCAATACAAACCAGGCGATGTATTTTTTTGTACAGCAGACGTTGGATGGATAACAGGCCACAGTTATATTTTGTATGGGCCATTGAGCGCAGGCGCTACCAGTGTTATGTTTGAAGGCATCCCTACCTGGCCCGATGCAGGAAGATTTTGGGATATAGTTGATAAATATAAAGTGAACACGATCTATACTGCGCCCACTGCCATAAGAAGCCTGATGAGCTACGGTTTGGAACCATTGAAAGGAAAAGATCTTTCGTCTTTAAAAGTGTTGGGAACTGTTGGAGAACCTATAAATGAAGAAGCATGGCATTGGTATGATGAAAATATCGGTAAAGGAAATTGCCCCATAGTAGATACATGGTGGCAAACAGAAACAGGAGGAATTTTGATTTCTAACCTGGCAGGAATAACGCCTGCCAAACCAAGCTGGGCAACATTACCTATGCCAGGTGTTCAGCCGGTGTTAATAGATGAAAAAGGAAATGAAGCAACAGAGCCTGATGAAGATGGTTTACTAAAGGGAAACCTTTGCATTAAGGCACCGTGGCCGGCTATTTTAAGAACTACTTATGGAGATCATGATCGCTGTCGCACAAATTATTTTGCAACTTATGAGGATCTATATTTTACAGGCGATGGAGCGCTGAAAAATAAGGATGGCTATTACAGGATTACAGGCAGAGTGGATGATGTATTGAATGTAAGCGGACATCGCATTGGTACTGCCGAAGTGGAGAATGCAATTAATATGCATGCAGGCGTTATAGAAAGCGCTGCAGTAGGTTATCCGCATGATATTAAGGGGCAGGGAATTTATGCCTTTGTTATATACAGCCACATGCATATTGATGAAGAACAAACCCGAAAGGATATTTTTCAAACTGTGAGCAGGGTTATTGGTGCCATTGCAAAACCTGATAAAATTCAGTTTGTAAACGGCCTGCCAAAAACAAGAAGCGGAAAAATCATGCGAAGGATATTAAGAAAGATAGCTGAAGGGGAAACAAAAAATTTGGGAGATACTACTACACTTCTTGATCCTGCTGTTGTTGATGATATACAAAAAGGGAAATTATAAATGCATCCCGGGCAGCTTTCTATAAATGATTTCACGTACAATTTACCTCCTGATAAAATAGCACTCTATCCACTTGAGAAAAGAGATCAATCTAAATTATTGATCTTTAAAGCTGGTAATATCAAAGAGGATATTTATAAGAATATTGCTGAATATCTCCCCAAAAATTCTCTTCTCATTTTTAATAATACAAAAGTTATACCTGCAAGAATATTATTTAAAAAAGAGACAGGCGGAGTAATTGAAATTTTTTGTCTAGAACCTTTTGAAGAGAATATAGAATATACAGGTATGATGAGTAAAACTTCTTCGGTTAAATGGAAAGGCATGATAGGAGGCGCCAGTAAATGGAAGGCAGGCGACTTAACAAAAAAGATAATTTTAAAAAATCAGGAAGTAGTATTAACTGCTTCTCTTAAAGAAAAGTTACGTGATGCTTATGTAGTGGAATTCAACTGGCAGCCTTCTCACTATTCATTTTCAGAAATTATTGAACAGGCTGGCGAAATCCCTTTACCCCCTTACATAAAAAGAAATTTAGAAGAAAGTGATAAAGAAAGATATCAGACAATTTATGCTGAATATAAAGGTTCTGTTGCTGCGCCAACGGCCGGTTTGCATTTTACCTCTGAAGTTTTTACTTCTCTAAAAAAGAAAAATATTAGGACAGATTTTGTTACGCTTCATGTGGGTGCCGGAACTTTTAAACCTGTTAAATCAGAAACAATGCAACAGCATGAAATGCATTCAGAATGGATGGATATTCCTGTTTCAACTATTGAAAGTATTCTAAATAATCTCCCAGAAAATATTATTGCAATAGGAACTACATCCTTAAGAACAATAGAAAGCCTATACTGGATGGGTGTAAAATCTTTTTTAAATAATAATTGCAGCATACGGCAATTGGAAATAAAACAATGGGAAGTTTATGATGATAATCTGATTATAAAAAACATAGATGTAAAACTTGCACTAACATCATTAATAAAATGGCTGAAGAAAAATAAACATGACAGGTTATTAGCAAGAACACAAATTCTTATTGCACCGGGATATAAATTTAAAATCGCGAATGCACTTATAACAAATTTTCATCAGCCACAATCAACCTTATTATTGCTGGTTGCAGCAATTACAAAAGATTGGAAAAGCATTTACAAATATGCTTTAAATAATGATTTCAGATTTTTAAGCTATGGGGATGGTTGTTTGATATTTGTCTGAACTATGATTATTTGGATTAAATGAGATCCTATTAATCCCGAAATTCTACAGATCCTAATCTATTTTTGTATAATAACAGGCGTGCCATTTGGTATATAGCTATATAGGTCCTGTGCCTCTCTGTATTTTAATGAGATACAGCCATCTGTCCAGTTTTGATAGTAATCAACAGTCCATTCCTCCTGTGGGCGGGTAGCGTGAATGGCAATACCGCTTCCAATTCTGGCATTCCGTGGAATAAGGCCCCGGGCCTGCCTTTCATTGAATTTTTTTATACTTTCAGCATTGGGAAAATCCAGCAGTAACTGGGGACCCCATTTAGGATTTATTTTTTTAAATAACACTTTAAATTTTCCTTCCGGTGTTTTTTTATCACCTTCCATGTATTTATCATTTTGATCTTTACTGCCAAAAACCACAGGGTAAGTGGCATACCATCCTTCAGCATCATACACTTTTAATTCATAATCTGATTTATCGATAATAATATAGTAAGGGTTACTTTTAGTTGAAGAGACTTTACTAACGGGAACGGGAGATTTTACTATTTTTTTCTTTTTTGGTTTACTAAATGAAAAAAATAATACAGAAAATATTAAAATAATAAAGGTTTGCAATCCATAGTTTTTCATTGAAGGGAACGGCTTTCCTCAAATATAATTCAAAGGTTATTTCTCGCAATGAGTTTGTGGTTTGTAAAATATTATTTAACTTTTTTTCAACAATGAAATAAAGTTAGATCAGTCCCATTGCTTTTCTTCTACCAGCCTTTTTTTATAAACCCTGGCCGAGATAAAAATACTCAACTCATATAGCAGAACCAGGGGGATTCCAACTATTAACTGGCTGGTCCAGTCTGGTGATGGGGTTATTACACCAGCTATGATTAAGATAATAACGTATGCGTATTTGCGATAGGTTTTTAAATATTTCGGCGTTATTAAGCCAATTTTGGATAATACATAAGCAATTACAGGAAGCTCGAAGGCAATACCGCATCCCAACATAATATTTATAAGTGTATCAATATAATCTGTAAGACTTGGTAAATAAGTTTGGGAGCCTAATGTACCTAATTTAAAAGATGCTAAAAAATTGAAGGTGAAAGGTGCCAGCAAAAAATATCCGAATGCTGCACCAATGAAAAAACAAAGAGAAACCCAAAATGTACTTCCCCAGGCATACTTTAATTCTTTGGGAGATAAAGCCGGTTTTATAAACCTCCATACTTCCCACAATAAATAGGGAAAGGCAACTAATAATCCACCCATAATACAAATGCTGATGGCTGATGAAAATGACCCTCCTATTGTATTTATTAATAAAGGAATTTTTACCGGTGGCATACATAAGGCATCACCAAGTTGAAGCGTATGGCTTAACTTACATAAGGCTGAATAAGTAACAAAGTTTTCTCTTGCAGGAGCATATATTATATTATCAAAGATCCAGTCAATAAAAATAAATATGGTAATTGCCGCTACAAATAATGCTATTACCGATCGAACAACATGCCATCTGAGCACCTCCAGGTGGTCAATAAAGCTCATTTCGGCCTTTTCGCCATCGTCCTTCCCTCTTATTTTTTTAAAAAAAGACTTTCTATTTGATGCTTCTACACTCAATTTAAATTATTAACTACTTACGCAAAGATAATGTTTAGAGATGTTAGAATCTGATTAGTGTATATGTATATTTACATACATAGGTTACCAGATCTCTAAATTATAATGTAGACGTTCTTATATATAATTGCTGAGGGTATGGAAAAAGAAAGGACCCTGTAGAAACAGGGTCCGTTTACCAAAACTAACTGCTTATGAGAAAATTGACTTTTAAAACTTACTCTATCATATACGCAAATCGGATGCCAAAAGTTTTATGATATCTGTTAAGGATATTATAATGTAAAACTTAATAGTAAAATGTTTAATTGAGGCTTTCTAAATTAATTCTGCGACATTAGCTTTTCGGAATTTTCGGCAAACTGCAAAGCATCTATAAATTCCTGTACTCCACCATTTAATACAGTATCTAAATTGTATATAGTTAAGCCAATACGATGGTCAGTAACTCTTCCTTGGGGATAATTATACGTTCTTATTTTAGCTGAACGGTCACCGGTAAGCACTAAACTTTTTCTATGTTTTGATATTTCTTCTTCCTGTTTCCGAACTGTGTCTTCGTAGAGTTTAGTCCGCAGCATTTGCATGGCTTTTTCCCTGTTCCCCAATTGTGAGCGTTCGGTTTGGCAAACTACTACTATGCCGGTAGGAATATGAGTTAAAAAAACCTTAGTTTCTACCTTATTTACATTTTGACCGCCGGCGCCTCCACTCCGTGCAGTCTCCATTTTTACATCGCTCTCTTTTACTTCCACATCTACTTCTTCAGCTTCCGGCATTACGGCTACTGTTGCCGCACTGGTATGCACTCTACCACTGGCTTCTGTATCCGGCACTCTCTGTACCCGGTGAACTCCACTCTCAAATTTTAAAGTTCCATATACATCATCTCCTGTTACTTCAATCTGCACCTCTTTATAGCCACCAACCGTACCTTCGCTTTCACTAAGCAAGATCGTTTTCCAACCCTTTCTTTCACTATATTTTAAATACATTCTCATAAGGTCACCCGCAAATAGTGAAGCTTCATCCCCGCCAGTACCTGCTCTTATTTCTAAAATGCAATTCTTATCATCCATTGGATCTTTAGGAATCAACATAGTGCGTATTTGCTTTTCCAGTTCTTCCTTTTTTTCTTGTAGAGCGGGTAACTCTTCTTTTGCCAGGTCCCTCATTTCAGTATCATCGCTGTTTAACACCTCCCTGTTGAATTCAATATCATCTAAAACCCTGGCATATTCATTACGCACATTTACTATCTTCTCCAGGCTTCTGTATTCTTTACTAATAGATGTGTACTTTTTATTATCTCCTACAATTTCAGGATTGGTTAATGCCACGCCTAACTCATCAAATCTTGCTTTAATTCCCTCCAGTTTATCTAACATGGCAGCCCCCTCTAACTCCCCCAAAAGGGGAGAACTTTAAAATGCAGTTCATTAATAATTTCATACTCTTCAGAGAAATTTCGGCAAATTTACATCATAACAATTAATCATTTTGTACAGAAAGATTAAAGCAGATCATTTATTTACAGGAACAGAAATGCTTGACAGCGATAAAGTTCTTATTGTAAAAAATGATGGAAGAATAGAAGGAATTATTGATGAAGCAATAGCCGGGGAAGATGTCGAAATATATAAAGGAATTCTTTCCCCGGGGTTTATAAACGCTCATTGCCATTTGGAATTATCGCATATGAAAGGCCTGATTCCGGAAAAAACAGGTTTAGCAGACTTTGTTTATAAAGTAGTGAACGATAGGCACCATGCCGAAGAAGAAATTCTTGCTGCCATAGAAAATGCTGAAACTGAAATGCTTCAAAATGGCATTGTAGCAGTTGGGGATATTTGCAATAATCTGTTAACCCTCCCCCAAAAACGAAAGCAAAGAATAGCTTACTATAATTTTATAGAAGCCAGTGGCTGGTTACCTGGTGTTTCTCAACCAAGATTTGAAAGAGCACTAAATATCTACAATCAATTCTCAACTCTCAATTCTCAACTCGCAACTCGCAACTCAATCGTTCCTCATGCGCCCTATTCGATTTCTGATAAGTTATGGGATCTTATTACACCTTATTTTCAAAACAGGGTAGTAAGTATTCACAACCAGGAAACTGCTTTTGAAGATGAATTTTTTTTACAAGGTACAGGTAACCTCATTAAGATGTATGAACTGATGAAAATCGACAATTCACATCATCGGCCGTCAAAAAAATCAAGCCTGCAATCTTATTTTAATAATCTTATACCGGCAGATAAAATTATTTTAGTCCATAACACCTTTACTAAACAAAGAGATATTGATTTCATTAAACGCTATCAGAAAAGATTTGAGGAAACATATTTTTGCATTTGTATAAACGCAAACCAATATATTGAAAATACTTTACCCCCGATTGAGTTACTCCGGGAAAATAATTGCAACCTTGTCTTGGGTACTGATAGTCTTGCAAGTAACCGTAGCTTACATCTATTAGATGAAATAAAAGCAATTCAAAAAAACTTTCCTGATATATCTTTAATAGAATTGTTGCAATGGGCCACAATAAATGGGGCAAAAGCCTTATCAATCCAGAATGAATTTGGGAGTTTTGAAAAAGGGAAAAAGCCGGGAGTTGTATGTCTGAACCGGGATTTATGGGATTCAGAGATTAATGGGATTAATAGAATTATATAGGGTGAAAATTATTTTTTTCTTATTAATCTTTTTTAATCAACCAAAATCATAGTTTAGGCCGATAATACTTCATGCAGAATAGGTAAGGTTTTCATAGTTCCGAAATCATGAAAATGTAATCCATAAAAATGCTGCAACGCTAACAGCATATCTTTTCTTATTAATTTATTTAGCTTGATCTCTGTAAGCTCACCAGGGTGCTGCACTTTTAATAATTGTGAAATATAGTAACTGTGATCTTCTTCTAAAAAATGCGGATGAGAAGGAATTAGTTTAACGAACCTGCCTTCCTGTAGATCAAGAATTGAATTTTTTTCTGAATAGTCATCCTCTAACTTTAATCCGAAAAAATGGCATAGATGCAGGCAAAAGTATAATGGGAAATTTGCGGTTACTGTATCATCCGCAATATCCAGCTGTATAAAAGCATCTTCTGTAAATTGAAAAAGATCTATATTATTTTCCGGTTGTTTTAAACACTTTTGTAAAAGCTCCACCATGTATAATGCAACCGAGTTTTTGGTAACATCACTTAAAATATTTTTATACAGGTAGCCCCATTTAAATTCTTTTATTCTTTGCAGATTTTTTAATTCATTATGATATACTTCCATCTCCAAAATAGAAGCATGCTGAAAAAAATTTGCTTTCGAAGTCTTACCTGCAGACCTTACACCGTTTACCAAATAGGATTGTATACCAAAGAGCTCAGTAAAAATATTTACAACAACAGATGTTTCCCCATACTTTATGGTTCGTAATACAATGCCTTTGGTTGTATGAACCATGATTTTTGGGATTAAGGGATTAATGGGATTTTATATCTTTCTAATTTATTACAGGTAAAATTACTCAAAGACATTAATACATTACCTGCTATTCAATTATATACCTTATATACTCTATCATACTTTATTTACTGATTAGTATCTTTACCAATACTAATTTTTTTTTACCATGTGGAAAGGCCTTGCAAAATTTGTTTTAAAATTCAGACTTCCTTTACTTGTTATTTTGTTAGCCACTACCGGCTTAATGGCATATTTTGCCAGCAAGGTTAAAATCAGCTATGAGTTTGCCAAAGCAATACCAACTAATAATCCAAAGTATCAGGAATATTTATCATTCAGGGAAAAATTCGGAGAGGATGGGAACCTGGTAGTGATAGGGGTACAGACTGATAAGTTTTTCGAGCTAAATACTTTTACTGCTTTTAATAAACTTACACAGGATCTTAAAACAATTAAATATGTAGAAGATGCCTTAAGTGTTTCTTCTGCTATAAATCTTGTAAAAGATACTGCAACAATAAAACTGAATTCTGTTCCCATATTTTCCAGGGAAATAAATTCCCAGGAACAACTTGACAGCAGTAAAGCAATTTTTTTAAGTCTGCCATTTTACAAAACACTTTTATATAATCCCGAAAGCAATGCATACCTGATTGGTGTTCGCATTAATAAGGTTGCGCTGGCCTCTTCTTTAAGAACAGAAATAATTAATAATATCATTGCAAAAACAAATGCTTTTACTTCCGCCACAAAAATTGAAACTCACTTAAGCGGACTTCCTTTAATAAAAACATTAATAGCAGACAGGATAAAAAAAGAAATGAAATGGTTCCTGTTAGGCTCACTGGCATTATCAGCTTTGATATTATTGATATTTTTCCGATCGGTAAGTACAATGCTTCTATCATTGTCAGTTGTTTTAATTGGGGTAATCTGGAGCTTTGGCATTTTGCATTTATTCGGGTATAAGATCACTTTATTAACTGCTTTAATTCCACCTCTGGTAGTAGTGATCGGTATTCCCAACTGTATATACTTTCTAAATAAATATCATTCAACTTACAGGGAAACTGGTAATAAAGACCAATCGCTGGTTGATATGGTGAGCAAGATGGGTGTAGTAACATTGTTTTGTAACATTACCGCTGCAATAGGTTTTGCAGTATTTGCGCTTACTAAAAGCGCTATCTTAAAAGAATTTGGAGCAGTTGCCGGCATAAGCATAATGATGATTTTTGTTATATCATTTATTTTATTACCTGCTGTTTTAAGTTATTTGTTGCCGCCAAAAGAATCTCAGGTAAAATATCTGGATAATCGCTGGCTTACTGCTTTACTGTTAAGAATTGAGCAATGGGTACTTCATCATAAAAAAATTGTTTATGGCGCCACGATGGTCATTCTCGCCTTTTCAATATTGGGTGTTCTTAAGTTACGATCCGAAGCATTTATGGTTGAGGATCTTCCTGAAACGGACAAAATATATTCTGATCTTAAATTTTTTGAGAAAAATTTTAAAGGCGTTTTACCCCTGGAAATTGTTATAGATACACATGAACCAAACGGCATCAGAAAACGTGGATTGGAACTCTTTGAAAAAATGGATACTTTATCCCAATATATTTCAGCCCAAAAGGAAATGGCCCGGCCCTTATCAGTAGCAGAAGCCATGAAATTTCTTAAACAGGCCGTTTTTGAAGGCGATACTGCTAATTATATGTTGCCTAATACCAGTGACTTTATGATCATGTCAAGCTATTTTAAATTTAAAAAAGACAGCACAGAAAAAAATGGTGTAACCAACCTTGTTTCCAGTTTTATTGACACGTCCAATCAAAGCACAAGAATAAGTATTAATATGGCAGATGTAGGAACTGTAAGGCTTCCCATAATTTTAAACGGTATAAAAGCAAGGTCTGACCAGTTATTTGACAGAAAGAA
>MWVW01000090.1_pt1 | contig 23012 bp, 24 predicted proteins | sample 1047191 | NCBI WGS metagenome assembly MWVW01 (sample SAMN06349985, study PRJNA376086) | soil metagenome | isolation source: MtG22-5 sample Antarctic (ecotone) | place: Antarctica
TAATTGAGCTGTGCAAAAAATTAGGAAAGGTTCCCTGCGAGGTAAATGATTACCCCGGTTTTATTGCCAACCGTATTTTAATGCCCATGATAAACGAAGCCATTTACAGTTTATATGAAGGCGTTGCGGGTGTTGAAGAAATTGACACGGTTATGAAACTTGGGATGGCTCATCCGATGGGGCCATTGCAATTAGCAGATTTTATCGGGCTGGATGTTTGCCATTCAATTTTGAAAGTATTGCAGGACGGTTTTGGAAATCCTAAATATGCTCCCTGCCCTTTACTCTCAAACATGGTAGCAGCAGGCTTTTTAGGGGTTAAGAGTGGAGTAGGGTTTTATAAGTATGCCATGGGTAGTAAGGAGTTGGTGGTGAGTGAGAGGTTTGTGTGAAATTGTCTGAACTGGGAAAGTAGGATGCATGGGATTAATAGGAAAATGAAAAAGATAAAATCCTATTAATCATTTAATCCTATAAATCATGGTTCAGACAATTGCTGGAGGCAGTAAGGAGCTGGTGGTAAATAAAAAGTTTAAGAATAAGATATATTGAGAATCAAATGAATGAAGAAGAGCTAATTCACAGAATTAAAAATGCTATTATTCTTCTTAAAGAAGGACATCCATTAAATGTTGGGGAATTAACATTCGGTTCTAAAGATAATAACCACTTTTCTATATCAGGTTGGTCAATAAAAAACAATTTAGAAGATATAACAAGGGACTCTGTATTAAAAGAACTTAACGAAATAAAGGAATTGTTTTCAAAGATGGTTAGAGTTTCTACGGAACTTTCAGATTTTATCAAAGGCAAACAAATTGAATATTACTTGGGCTATGATTATGGTATGGGCTCTATTGGAATTTGCAAAGAAATAAATGGACAAATAAAATGGGAGATAGACCTAAAATAAATGAATTGATAACCCATATTGTTACACCACCTTCTCCGCTTCTTCAATTTTTCTCCCTATCTGCCAGGTTAAAATATGCTAGAACATTACAAAGTCTGCACAATTACATTGCAACTGCCGGAGTTTTTAATTAACTTTGGTCAATAAAAATAGCTAATAATGCAATACGGACAAATTAGCATAGACCCTGAAGTAATGAGCGGTGCTCCTGTATTTGCAGGTACACGTGTTCCCATCCAAAATCTTTTTGACTACATCGAAGGTGGTGAAGACCTTTCTGAATTCTTAGATGATTTCCCTTCAGTTACCAAAGAAGCCGCATTATTGGTTCTGGAAATGGCAAAAAAATCATTGACATCAGAAAAGGTTCTTAATGAAAATTTTGCTTGATGAAAGTTTACCTCGTAAACTTAGGAATGATTTCGATGAGAAACATGAAGTTTTTACAGTACGGGATCAAGGTTGGCTCAGCAAGAAGAATGGTGATTACTTAGGCTAATGTGTGAACATAACTTCGACTTATTTATCACAGTCGACAAGAAGTTACAGTATCAACAAAATTTAAAAGATTTGCCAATTATAATTTGTGTTCTTTGCGCTTATGACAACAGAAGAGAAACTTTACAAAAACTAATTCCTAAATTATTTGATAGAATTGCAAAAGGAAATCTTGAAAAAGTTATTGAGATTTCAGAATAGCTAAATTATACCTTCTTCTCTGCCTCCTCAATCTTCTTATCTATCTGCCCGGTTAAATATGCCAGAACATTACAAAGTCTGAGCCCAGGCTGTACAAAGGATAAGTAAAGTTGCAGGCTTGTTCTTTTCAAAAAAGAAATGACCAAACCATGCAAAGCCATAGCCAACAACAGGTATCAATACAAGTAATATCCATCTGCCTGTAATGATTCCCGCCACAAGGCAGGCAAGTAATAAAAACGTGCCGATAAAATGAAGTGAGCGGCTTGTGGTATTTTTATGTTCGGTAAGATAATAGGGATAAAAGCTCCGGAATGTTTTATATTTTTTCTCCCCCATATAAATGTAATAAAAATTTAAATAACCTATTATTCTATTGAATACAAATTCATCATAAGAATAAATCCTGTCAATGTTTCGACAAGCTCAACATGACAACACCATTAGAGACTTGTCAGCCTGAGCCTGTCGAAGGCTTGCTGATACATATTCAAATGTTCATCTATTAAACAATAGTTGGATAAATTTTCCCGTTTCCTTTAACATCTGCAATAAATATCAAACCCCACTTACTTTATATTTGCAACAATGCAGTATCAAAATACATTGGAATTTGTAATACAAATGGATAGCAATGATCCATTGAAAAATTTCAGGGATAAATTTTATATCCCCATCATCAACAAAAAACAATGTATTTACTTTGTCGGCAACTCACTTGGCTTGCAGCCAAAAACCACACAGGATTATATTTACAATGAACTGGAGAACTGGGCTAACTATGGCGTAGAAGCACATTTTCATGCAAAGACCTCCTGGGTTGATTATCATGATATTTTTATTGAGCCGCTCTCAAAAATTGTTGGCTGTCTTCCACACGAGATTGTGGTAATGAATCATCTTACGGTAAACCTTCATTTATTACTAACCACATTTTATCGTCCAACAAAAGAACGCTATAAAATAATATGTGAAGCAAAAGCATTCCCTTCCGATCAGTATGCATTAGAGTCGCAGGTAAAGTTGCATGAGTTAGAACCTGATGATACAATTATAGAGGTTGCACCACGGGAAGGAGAATATAATATCAGGACAGAAGATATTTTTGATACCATTGATAAGCATAAGAATGAACTAACGCTTGTACTTTTTGGTGGAATTAATTATTATACCGGTAAAGTATTCGATATGAAAACAATTACCGAGGCTGCACATAATGCCGGCGCTTACTGCGGTTTCGACCTTGCACATGCAGCCGGCAATATTGAATTACATATGCATGACTGGGATGTAGATTTTGCATGCTGGTGTTCTTATAAATACCTTAACTCCGGCCCGGGAAATATTGCAGGGGCATACATTCATGAGCGATTTGTTTCTGATGCATCAATGCCACGTATGGCAGGCTGGTGGGGATATGATAAAGAGAGCCGTTTTAAAATGACAAAGAATTTTAAGCCCATACCGACTGCAGAAGGTTGGCAATTGAGCAACTCTCCTATTATTAGCATGGCTGCACACAAAGCCTCGCTTGATATTTTTGAAGAAGCAGAAATGGGAAATCTTTTAAAGAAATCGAAATTACTCACGGGTTATTTATTATTTATTCTTGATAAAATAAATGCAAGCGCAGCCAAAAAGACGATGGAAGTCATCACACCAATAAATGAAGATGATAGGGGTTGCCAGGTTTCCATCTTAATGTTGCAAAACGGAAAAGAAGTTTTTAATGCGCTAAAAAAACATGGTGTGTTGAGTGACTGGAGAGAGCCCGATGTTATTCGTGTTGCACCTGTACCTCTTTACAATAGTTTTGAAGATGTTTACCAGTTCGGACAGATATTAAAACACCTTATATAATATGTATAAATTTAATTATTATACTGAAGAAGATAGCGAGAAAGTAATTGCTTTTATGAAAGAAAATTCTTTTGCAATTATTATCGGTGCAGGTGAAAATTATCCTGTCGCAACTCAAATTCCTTTGCACATACAACATCTTAACGGTAGCCTTACTTTTAGTGGCCATTTAATGAAAAACACAGACCATCATAAAGCATTTTTACAAAATGAAAATGTACTGGTAATATTTACAGGGCCACATTGTTATGTAAGTGCAAGCTGGTACACAGTTCCAAATGTTGGATCCACATGGAACTATATGTCTGTTCATGCTAAAGGCAGGATTAAATTTGGCAATGAAGCTGAAACCAAAAAGGTAGTGGAAAATATAACTAATAAATACGAAAAACCTGGGAGTGAAGCAGCATTCGATAAATTGCCGACAGAATATGTTGATCGTTTGGTTAAAGCAATTACTGCTTTTACTATTGAAGTAGAAAGCATTGATAATGTTTTTAAGCTTAGTCAAAATCATGATGAAAAGACCAGGAGAAGCATTATTGGGCATCTTCGTAAAAATGGCAGTGATAATGAACGGTTGATAGCTGAAGAAATGGAACAGAGACTGGAGATGCCAAAACAATAAAAACATGACAAGAGAACAATTAATAAAGGAAATTTTTTTAAAAAAATCTTACCTATGTATAGGATTGGATACTGATATTAACAAAATTCCAAAGCACCTGCAATCACATCCCGATGCGGTTTTCGAATTCAACAGGCAAATAATTGACGCAACTAAAGATCTCTGTGTTTCTTACAAAATAAATACAGCATTTTATGAAGCAATGGGAACAAAAGGTTGGGACGTAATGGAAAAAACGGTCAATTATATTCCCGATACACATTTTAAAATTGCAGATGCCAAGCGTGGTGATATTGGGAATACTTCTTTTCAATATGCAAAGGCATTTTTTGAAACATTAAAATTCGATGCCATCACAGTTGCGCCTTACATGGGGGAAGACAGTATAAAACCATTTTTGGAATATGAAAATAAATGGACAATAGTTTTAGGATTGACTTCCAATCCCAGTGCCATGGATTTTGAATTAAAACAAGTACTTACACAAATTGATGAACTTGAAGAAGGTATTCATACAAGAAAACACCATATTACGTTTTTATATGAATCAGTGTTAGAAGCCGCTGCGGATTGGGGAACGCCCGATAACTTAATGTTTGTCATCGGTGCCACACAAGCCAATCAACTGGTTAATATCAGGAAGATTATTCCTAAAAATTTTTTACTTGTTCCTGGCATAGGTTTTCAGGGAGGGAGTCTGGGAGAGGTCTCTAAATATGGAATGATAAAAGATTGCGGGATGCTGGTGAATGTTTCCAGGGCAATAATTTACGCCGGTGAAGATGACGACTTTGCGGAAGAAGCAAAAGCCATTGCATTACAATATCAAAGCGAGATGAAAGTTTATCTTACAAATTATATTTCATAAATAACTTTGCCATTCTTTGCGTACACTTAGCGTTCTTTGCGTTACTATTTGCTTAATAAAGTACTAATGATGAAGAGTGCGACGCCAATGAAGTTGAAAAAAGTGCTGCAGCTGGCTACCAAAAAAATAAAATCATAATATAAAAATGGCACAAGACCTGTTTCAATCTCCCGATTATTTTTTGGTAGATGAATTATTAAGTGATGAGCATAAGCTAGTGAGAGATACCGTACGGAATTATGTAAAGAAAGAGATATCTCCCATTATTGAAGATTATGCACAACGTGCAGAATTTCCACAACAGATAGTAAAACAGTTAGGGGACATTGGTTGTTTTGGGCCAACTATCCCTCAGGAATATGGCGGGGGCGGCATGGATTATATTTCTTACGGTTTAATGATGCAGGAATTGGAGAGAGGTGATAGCGGAGTTCGTTCTACCGCATCTGTTCAGGGATCATTGGTTATGTTCCCTATTTATCAATATGGCAGCGAGGAACAAAGAAAAAAATATTTGCCAAAGCTTGCCAGCGGGGAATGGTTGGGTTGTTTTGGATTAACTGAACCTGATTATGGAAGTGATCCTTCGGGCATGTTATCTAATTTTAAGGATGCAGGAGATCATGTAATATTAAATGGAAGTAAAATGTGGATCAGCAATGCACCATTCTCGCAGGTAGCAGTTGTTTGGGCAAAAGATGAAAATGGAGAAGTAAGAGGGTTAATTCTTGAAAAGGATATGGAAGGCTTTACTGCTCCAACAACACATGGCAAGTGGAGTCTCCGGGCAAGTGCCACAGGTGAACTGGTTTTTGACAACGTAAAAGTTCCTAAAGAAAATATTCTTCCTAATGTAAAAGGACTGAAAGGACCATTAGGCTGCCTTACAAAAGCACGTTACGGTATTGCCTGGGGAACCATTGGCGCTGCGATGGATTGTTATGATACTGCGTTGAGATATTCAAAAGAAAGAATCCAGTTTGATAAACCAATTGGCGGATTTCAATTGCAGCAAAAAAAACTGGCAGAGATGATAACTGAGATCACCAAAGCACAATTGCTGAATTGGCGGTTGGGCGTTTTAATGAGTGAAGGAAAAGCAACACCGCAACAGGTGAGCATGGCTAAAAGAAATTCCTGCGAAGTAGCAACAAATATTGCAAGAGATGCCCGCCAGGTATTAGGAGGCATGGGCATTACTGGAGAATATTCAATTATGCGCCACATGATGAATTTAGAAAGCGTTATCACTTATGAAGGCACTCATGATATTCATTTATTAATAACCGGAATGGATATAACAGGATTGAATGCTTTCAAATAAAGCCCCCTGTTCCCCGGAGGGGGAACTTAGGCCGCACCTGTATAATTATAACTGTCTACTTTTCTTTGGTTAGTTTGTAATATCAATTTTTTCAATGACCGAAATTCAAAATAACTATAAATCTAAGTTTCCCCTCCGGGGAACAGGGGGCTTTTTTCTCATTGGCTTTATGGGTAGTGGTAAAAATTATTGGGGTAAGAAATGGGCTGATAGTTCCGGGTTGGATTTTATTGATATTGATGCTGTAGTAGAGCAGGAACAGGAAAAAACTATTGCTGAAATATTTGCCGAAGATGGGGAAGATCATTTTCGTAATCTTGAAACAAGTGTTTTAAGAAGTTTAGCTAATAGAAATAATATTATTGTTGCCACGGGCGGAGGCACGCCATGCTTTAACGATAATATTTCATGGATGAATGAAAATGGAACTTCTGTTTATTTACAATCGTCTCCGGAAAATATTTTAAAGCGATTGACTTCTGAAAGAGAAAAGCGTCCGCTGATAAGCCATTTGCAAGAGGATGAGTTACTTTTTTATATAACAGAAAAAATAAAAGAAAGAGAAATTTTTTACCATCAGGCTGAAATAATTTTAAATGTTGATGAGCTGCCTCCAAATTATTCACCCGACTTTTTAAACATGTAAATCATGCATAAAGGATTTATAAAGACAGCGGCTATAATTGGAGTATTATCTGTTGCGTTAGGGGCATTTGCTGCCCATGCATTAAAAGAAGCGATCTCTGATTATGCAGTAAATATTTTTGAGACAGGTGTACGATATCAATTCTATCATGTATTTGCTTTGCTTGCTGCCGGTATTTTGTATAAAGACTTTCAAAATAAGTTTATAAGATGGTCTGGCATATTTTTCATTGGTGGAATAATTTTATTCAGCGGGTCTTTGTATTGCCTTACATTTATTAAAGGTGCGGTATTACCTGGTTATAATTGGATAGGCGTAATTACACCTATAGGCGGGTTATTATTTATTCTTGGATGGACCTTTTTATTTATTGGTTGTTTTAAAAAGTCAATAAGTCAATAAGTTATTGTGTTCTTTAATGACCAATGACATATTGACCAAATGACTTATGATTAATGGCAATCTTTCAAATTCATATCTTTGCTACAACATGTCTGCAAATTCTAAAAAGAAAAAAAATAAAATTCCGGATCCTGCTAAAATGAAGCCGGAAACAGTTGAAAAGGTAGTAGCTAAAGAATTGTGGAAAGATGACCGCACCCATAAAATATTTGGCGCTTTCTTCTTACTGATTGCATTTCTTTTATTTGTGGCTTTTACATCTTACCTGTTTACGTGGCAGGAAGATCAGTCAAAGGTTTTTAAGGGTGCTAAAATATTATGGCCAAGTCAGGATCAGAATGTAGCAAATATGCTTGGCACAGCAGGCGCTTACTTTTCTGATATTTTTATAAGGCAGGGATTTGGTATTGCATCATATCTTTTTTGTATTCTTTTTTTTATAATTGGTGTAAACTTATTTTTTGGAAGAAGATTATTTTCTGTTAGCCGTAATATAAAATATGTAATTGTTGGATTGATCATAATTAGTGTCACCGCTTCTTTTTTAACCCCTGGTAAAGCTTTTGCATGGGGAGGAGCAGTTGGAGATACTGTAAATGAATGGATGCAGCAGATTATTGGCAAAGTAGGTGCTGCAGCCGTTTTGCTGATTGCCGTACTATGTTATATCATTTGGAGGTTTAACCCTGTATTTAATCTATCTGCAAAAAGATCCAAAGAAGAACTTTATAACCCTGATAATACTGATGATCTTATTCTGCAGGAAGAGCAGGCGCAGAATGAATTAAATTCTCTTCAAACAAACTCTCTTCAAACGGTAAGCAATCAAATGATTGCACCAACAGAGGAAGCTATCCCAAATTTTGATCTGCACCTGATTGAAAAAGATAATTCTGACAAAAGGCAACTCACAACAGACCATAATATACCAGCTAACAACAACGGGCAACCGACAATTGTCAATATTCCTGAAAATGATCTTGAACTGGAAATAAAAAGTATTCCGGAAAAACCAGTTGATAATTCAGTCTCTGTTGTTAAAACAGAACAATTAAAACCATATGACCCTGTTCTTGACCTTAGAGATTATAAATATCCCAAATTGGATCTCTTAGAAACCCATGGCAGTGAACAAATTGTAAGAGACCCTGCAGAACTGGAGACCAATAAAAACCAGATCATCAATACCCTTAAGAATTATGATATTGAGATAGAAAAGATAATGGCAACGGTAGGGGCTACAGTAACCTTGTATGAAATTGTACCAAAAGCGGGGGTTCGCATATCAAGAATAAAAAATTTAGAAGATGATATTGCATTAAGCCTTGCAGCGCTTGGTATACGGATTATTGCGCCGATACCCGGCAAAGGAACCATTGGTATTGAGGTGCCAAATGTTAGAAAAACGGTGGTGAGTATGAAGACTTTATTAGCGTCTGAAAAATTTCAACATAATAATTTTTCCCTTCCGATTGCCATTGGTAAAAAAATTGATAATGATAATTTTATCGTTGACCTTACCAGTATGCCTCATCTTTTAATGGCTGGCGCAACAGGGCAGGGGAAATCAGTAGGGCTCAATGCTATTCTTGTTTCTTTGCTGTATAAAAAACATCCATCACAATTAAAGTTTGTATTAATTGATCCTAAAAAAGTTGAATTGAGTATTTACAGTAAAATTCAAAACCATTTTTTAGCAAAGCTCCCCGGCGAAGAAGATGCCATTATTACCGATACAAAAAAAGTAATTCATACTTTAAATGCTTTATGCATAGAAATGGATAACCGGTACGATCTTTTAAAAGAAGCAGGTACCCGGAACATAAGAGAATACAATGAAAAATTTGTAGCCAGGAAATTAAACCCTGAAAAAGGTCATCAATATTTACCATTTATTGTGTTGGTAATTGATGAATTTGCAGATTTGATTATGACTGCAGGCAAAGAAGTGGAAATGCCGCTTGCCCGCCTGGCACAGTTGGCAAGAGCTATTGGCATACATTTAATTATTGCAACACAACGTCCGTCAGTAAATATTATTACTGGCACTATTAAGGCAAATTTTCCTGCACGTATTGCTTTTAAAGTGAGCAGCAAAATTGATAGCCGAACTATTTTAGATGTGGGTGGTGCAGAACAATTAATAGGTAAAGGGGATATGCTTATAAGCTATAACGGAGAACTGACGCGGCTTCAATGTGCTTTTGTTGATACACCTGAAGTAGATAAAATAACAGAATACATTGGCGACCAGCGTGGATATCCACAGGCATTTTTACTGCCTGAATATGTGGATGAAAAAGAAATGGAAGCCAAGGGATTTGATCTTAATGACAAAGACCCATCTTTTAATGATGCTGCAAGGCTGATTGTTACAAGCCAGATTGGTAGTACATCGCTTTTACAGCGCAGAATGAAATTAGGTTATAACCGGGCCGGACGCTTAATGGATCAATTAGAGGCGGCCGGGGTTGTTGGCCCTAATCAGGGAAGTAAAGCCAGGGATGTTCTTATCAAAAATGAAAGTGAATTAGAGCGATATTTGAATGGCGAATAATAATCCCGTACCTGGAATAATTCTCTCCTAAAAAACATCCTTTATTATTTTATTTACGTACTATCTTATACGTAACTTTATTACCCTTCATTTAAGGCAATGAGATATATTAATAATTTATGGATCGCAGCATTATTTATTAGTAATATTTCTATTGCCCAGCCTTCTTCTTTAAATAACGGATGCATGCCTAATATTGGATTTGAATTAGGTTCTTTCGATAACTGGAGTTGCTTTGCAGGAAAGATATTAAGAGACGGCACGTTGGATCTGGCATCCACAAGTCCTGTTGTGGACAGGCATTCTATTATACAAAACTTTTCCAACCAAGAGCTTGATCTCTTTGGAGGCTTCCCGGTAAATTGCCCTAACGGAAGTGGATATTCTGTGCGGTTGGGAAATGCAAGAGGGGGTGGAGAGGCTGAAAGAATAAACTATATTATCAATATTCCTGCTAATCAAAATGATTATAGTATTCTTTATAATTATGCTGTGGTTTTTCAAAACCCTACGCATCAACCGTGGGAACAACCCCGGTTTACGTCTAAAATTTTTAATATATCTGATAACAAATATATTGACTGTGGTGCTTTCGAATTTGTGGCCTCTTCAAACCTGCCGGGTTTTAAAATCTCAGGTGTGGGAAATAATGTTTTTTATAAGGAGTGGTCACCTGTTACCATTAATTTAACCGGGCTGGCTGGCAAAACTGTACGATTAGAATTTTCCACTAATGACTGTGCATTCACACAGCATTTTGGCTATGCATATATTGATGTTAATGAAGACTGCCTGTCAGCGCCAATATCCGGTAGTACCTATTGCGGAGGAGCAGAATCTGTTAACCTTACCGCACCATTTGGCTTTGCATCTTACAGTTGGTTTACATCCGATTTCTCAAAATTATTAGGCAGTGAAAACATTCTAAATATATCACCTGTACCTCCGGCCAATACAACTTATGCATTGGTAATATTACCATATGATGGATTAGGTTGCCAGGATACATTATATTCAACTATTCAGGTTTCGCCGCAGCCTTTCAAGTTAAATGTAATTAGTGAAATTACAGGATGTCCGACAGGGGTTGATATAACTGTCGCGTCAATCACAGCAGGAAGCACTCCGGGGCTTACCTATGCATATTATACTGATCTTAGCCAGACAAATTACGTACCTATTCCATCTAAAATAACAACCAGTGGCATATACTATATTAAAGGTGTAAACTCTGCAGGATGCAATGATATAAAACCCTTACGGGTAACTGTTTTAGAACCACCTGATTTAAATATAACCAATCCTTCCGGAGTTTGTATGCCCCAAAAAATTAATATTACTGTTCCCGCAATTACTGAAGGAAGTGAAACAGGCCTTGCATTATCGTATTGGAAAAATTTGGCCACCACTATACCTTTACCAAACGCAACTGCAATTGATTTAAGCGGTACATATTATATTAAAGGTGTAAAAAACGGCGGCTGCGCTGCGGTTAAAGCAGTTGAAGTAAAAATTGGGGAAATACCAAACATTGTAATTAAAAATCCTACTGCATGTGGTAAAGTAGATCTTACGGCCACCAGTATTATATCAGAAAATACACAGGATATAAGTTACTCTTATTGGAATGATGCTGCAGCTACTATCAGCGTTCCCGAAGCCAGTGCTGTAACGTCAACTGGCACTTATTATATAAACGCATCCGTAAGTTCGGGTTGTACCATTCTTTATCCGGTAATTGTTACTGTTAACCCATTCCCTGATTTTGTTGTTACAGATCCTGCAGCTGTGATATATCCTTTAATGACTGTTGATCTAACATCTGCTGTTAAGCAAAACACAGGTTTATCTTTTACATATTGGCTGGATAGTTTAACAAGAAAGCCTGTAAGCAATCCGAAGGCAGTTGATAAGAGAGGAAAGTATTATATAAGAGGGGCTAATGAATTTGGATGTATGATAATTAAGCCAGTTAATGCAGTAATTATTCCACCCCCTGAACCAATAGTCTATGTTCCTACGGCATTTACTCCCAATAATGATGGATTAAATGATGTTTTTAGAATTAAAATAATTGGTGAAACAACAATTGCTCATTTAAAAATTTATAACAGGTGGGGACAGGTTGTATATGATGATCCAAATTTAAATCGTTACTGGGATGGAAAACTAAAGAGCCTTGAGCTGCCTGTTGGAGTTTATGTTTGGATACTTTCAGGCTTTGATTCTTATTTTAAAAAACCATTTGCACAAAAAGGTTTGATTACTTTATTAAGATAAAAATCATCCGATATAAATGAGTATAATAGAAAAATTAGCATACTCACATAACCGCAGGGATGAAATTCCTAACCAGGATCTTGCAAAGGAACTGGCTGATAAAAATGATATTTCTTCGATAAAACAACTTGTTGAAAATCTTAATAACAAAAATAAAAATATACAAAGCGATTGTATTAAGGTTTTGTATGAGATCGCTTCACTTAAGCCGGAACTGATTTCCAAATATTTAATGGATTTTATTTCATTACTGGATAATAAAAACAACCGGCTTGTTTGGGGAGCAATGATAGCAATTGATCATATCACATTGGAAGATCCTAAAAGGGTTTATAAAGAACTTTCCAAAATTATTAGCGCAGCTGACACAGGATCCGTTATTTCAAGAGACCACTGCGTAATGATATTAATAAAATTATCGTCACTAAAACCATTTGAAAAAAATTCTTTTGAGCTTTTATTAGAGCAATTAAAAAATTGCCCTGTTAACCAATTGCCGATGTATGCTGAAAATGCAATGCCGATAATTAATGAAACCAGGAAAATGATTTTCGTTAAAACTCTTCAGGAAAGATTAAAAGATGTTGAAAAGGAATCTCAGCAAAAACGAATAGAAAAAGTGATAAAGAAACTATCAAAATGATTATTCCTTTCCCCGTACTATAATTACAATTTCACCCTTTACGGTTTTTTGTTTAAAGTGATTACAAACTTCCTGCAAGGCCCCCCTTTTATTTTCTTCAAAAATTTTAGTAAGCTCCCTGCTTACTGAGCACTGTCTTTCCGCACCAAAATAGGCAATGCAATCTTCCAGTGTTTTAACAAGCCGCATAGGAGATTCATAAAAAACCATAGTTCTTTCTTCTTCTGCAAGCTGCTTCATCAATGTTTGCCTGCCTTTTTTTTGTGGAAGAAATCCTTCAAAAACAAAACGGTTTATGGGTAAGCCGCTATTTACCAAGGCAGGTACAAATGCTGTAGCACCCGGCAGACATTCAACCTTAATATTATTTTTAATACATTCTCTTACCAATAAAAACGCAGGATCACTTATTCCAGGCGTACCGGCATCCGTCACTAACGCCATTGCCGTCCCACCTCCCAATTGATCTACCAGGTGTTCTAACACTTTGTGTTCATTATGCTGATGGTAAGGGGTAACAGGTTTTTCAATATTATAATAGCGTAATAATACAGCCGAAGTCCTGGTATCTTCTGCTAATATAAGGTCAACTGTTTTTAAAATTTCGACTGCTCTGAAAGTTATATCAGCCAGGTTACCTATTGGTGAAGGAATAAGATATAATCCTCCTAAGTTCTCCCTAAAAGGAGTGCTTTTTGAATTATTATTTTCCGAAAGATTATTAGTATTCAAAATATGGTAATCTATAAAGTCTCCATTTAGGGAGATTTAAGGTATAATTTGTATCGTATATTCTTCCATTACGGGGTTAGCAAGTAATTTTTTTGCTGCCCTTTCTGCAAGCGTGTATGCTTCCTCTTTTGTTGCAGCTTCTATTTGTAAATTTATGTGTTTACCAATCCTTACATCATTCACATGCTGTAAACCCAGTTGTTTTAATCCGTCTGAAACCGCTTTTCCCTGCGGATCTAACAATTCTTTTAGCGGCATTACTTTTACTTCGGCAGTAAACATCATGTAAGTTTATTTTTGTTAATTAGCGATAAAATAACGTAAGTGATAAAAATTAATGGCACAGCAACCCATTGTAAAAATACAGCACTGGCAATCCCAATTCCAATTATTATTATTTTAGGGATATTATTCTTAATGCTATAATCTTTAAACTTCATCCCCATAAAAGGAATATTACTCACCATTAAATAACTTAACAATAGTATCAATCCATAAAGCAGCCATTTATTTATTAATAAATTCCCTATACCTAATAATGCTGCATTAAAGTTTAAAATTAAAGGGAAAGAGGCTATTAATAATCCTGCAGCCGGAATCGGCAATCCTTTGAAGTTATGCGTTTGAGTTTCATCTAAATTAAATTTAGCCAACCGGTAAGCCCCGGCACAACTTAAAATAAATGCAGGCATCAGCCATATAATCGAAATTTCCAATCCATCTTCTTCTCTTGCAAAGCTTAAACGAAGCAACTGGTATAAAATCATAGCAGGTGCAACACCAAAGCTTACCACATCAGCAAGAGAATCTAATTGCTTCCCTATTACTGATGTTGCGTTTAAAATACGTGCAACAAAGCCATCTAAGAAATCAATGATACCCGCTATCCCAATAAAGATGGCGGCCCAGGTAAGTTTTTCAGGAATATTAAAACTACTGCCGCTGAATTCATCATTTACATAAATTACTATCGATTCGGTTTGCAAGGCAAATACAATAGCAAGACATCCAAAAAATAAATTCAGTAAAGTGAAAAGATTAGGGATTTGTTTCATAATTCAGACTACATTCCACGGTCAACCGACTACAGAATTAATTTAAAGAGTTTTTTTTAATGCCTGTATCAGCTGTGGACTTCATCAACCCTTCTATCTCTTCAACAGTTATAGGAATGTTTTTCATCAGGTCTTTATTCCCATTTCGTGTTATCCAGAAATTATTTTCAATCCTTATTCCCATTTTTTCTTCTTCTATATAAATCCCGGGTTCAATAGTAAATACCATTCCCGCTTTTACGGGTTCAGTCCTGGTTCCCAGGTCATGCACATCAATCCCCAGATGATGAGAAATGCCATGATACAAATATTTTCTATACGCCCTGTTCTCCGGATCTTCATTTTTTACATCTGATTTTTTCAGCAACCCTATTTTTTGAAATATAACGGTTGCCTCATCTCCTACTTTTTCTGTGTAATCAATAATACTGATACCGGGTTTTAGTATACTCACTGCATATTGATGCAAATGCAGGCAGGCATTGTAAACGGTTTTTTGCCGGCGGCCAAACTTACCGCTTACCGGAATTGTCCGGGTAAGATCAGCAGCATAATTACCATAGCTTGCACCGAAGTCCATCAACAATAATTCGCCTTCTTTACATTCCTGGTTATTACTAACATAATGCAATGTTCTTGCCCGGTCGCCACTGGCAATTATACTCCCATATGCAGGTCCTGTAGCCCGTTGCGATAAAAATGAATGATATATCTCTGCTTCAATTTCATGCTCAAAAACTCCCGGCTTTATAAATTGTAATAATCTTCTAAAAGTAACATCCGTTATATCAACAGCTTTTTGTATCACTTCAACCTCAAAGGGGGTTTTAATTGCCCGCAGTTCCTTTAAAATTTTTGCACTGCGTCTGTAATTATGTAATGGGTATCGTGTACGCATTCCTTTAGCAAACCTGTAATCTCTTACAGGTACAAGATTTGCCTTACGGTCGTTTTCATTTGAGTTTAAATAAATTGTATCTGCCAAATGTATCCAGGGCTGCAGCATTGCATCAAGTGAATCTAACCACACAATTGTTTTTAGTCCTGAAATATTTTGTACTTCTGATTCAGTTAACCGGTGTCCATCCCATTTTTCTTTTAACGCATTGGGACGAACCAATACCAATACTTCTCTGTACTTAGGGTCCGGATTATCAGGAAATAAAACCAACATAGTATCTTCCTGCTCCACACCTGTAAGCCAAAACAAATCAGCATTCTGTTTAAATGGGTGCAAAGCATCTCCATTCGTTGGCAGTTCATCATTGCTGTTAAAAATAGCAATCGAATTTTTCTCCAGCTTATCAGTAAACCGCTTCCGATTCTGAATGAATATGTCAGGATTGAGTGGTAGATATTTCATTTGAAGTAAGTTTATGCTGCAATATACAAAGGCTCCTCTATATACCCTTTCCTTATACCCACATACAAAGAATAGAAAGTTATACATCAAAAAAAAATAAAAAATTGATTGTTATAAGCCCGACTGCTTTTACCTTTACAGCTTCAAAAAACGATTGTTATATGTCAGTACCTGGTATACTTACACTGCCGAAGAATGCATTAATAAATCTGGGAATACGATCAGCAGAAAATATCCATTATCAATTATCGCCGCAGGAATTAACCGAACAAACGATAGAAAGAAATGAAGGTGTTTTGAATGATACTGGTGCGCTGGTAATAAAAACAGGAGAATTTACCGGCCGCAGCCCTAAGGATAAATTTATAGTAAAAGACGCTATTACTTCAGATACTGTTCATTGGAACGAATTTAATATTCCTATAGATACAAAATATTTTGATCAGCTATATAAAAAAATGCTTGATCATCTTGAGAGCAAAGAAATATGGGTAAGGGATTGCCAGGCATGTGCTGATCCTGAATACAAATTAAATATCCGGGTTATAAATGAAAACCCCTGGAGTAATTTATTTGCTTATAATATGTTTTTACGGCCTCAGGAAGATGAATTAGAAAACTTTAAACCTGACTGGCATATAATTCAGGCGCCATCTTTTAAAGCAGATGCTGCAACAGATGGCACACGCCAACACAATTTCGCCGTAGTAAATTTCACTAAAAGAATTATACTTATTGGTGGCTCGGGCTATACAGGAGAAATGAAAAAAGGAATCTTTACCATTCTTAACTTTATTCTTCCTCATGATAAGCATGTATTAAGCATGCACTGTTCTGCCAATATGGGTAATGATGGTGATACTGCCATATTCTTTGGATTAAGCGGCACCGGCAAAACCACTTTAAGTACGGACCCGGAAAGGCATTTGATAGGTGATGATGAACATGGCTGGACAGAAAATACTGTGTTTAATTTTGAAGGAGGCTGCTATGCAAAAACAATTGACCTGACAGAAGAAAAAGAACCTGAAATATTTCATGCCATACGGCCCGGCGCTTTGGTAGAAAACACAACTTTCTTTGAAGGCACCAATAAGATCGATTTCTCCAACAAAAAAATTACTGAAAACACACGGGTTAGCTATCCATTACATTTTATCAGCAATGCATTAGAGCCTTCTATTGGTAAAACGCCTCAAAATATATTTTTTTTAACAGCTGATGCCTATGGCATTCTTCCACCGGTTAGTAAATTATCTACCGGGCATGCAATGTACCAGTTTGTATGTGGTTATACTGCAAAAGTTGCAGGCACGGAAGCCGGCGTTACAGAGCCTAAAGCTACGTTCAGCGCATGTTTCGGGGCTCCCTTCTTACCATTGCATCCTGTACAATATGCTGAACTGCTTGGCAAAAAAATAAGAACTCATAAAGTAAAGGTATGGATGATAAATACAGGCTGGACAGGTGGAGCTTATGGTGTTGGTAAGCGAATTAAATTGGATTATACAAGAGCAATGATTACTGCAGCATTGGATGGCCAATTAGATAGTGTAGAATATGAACCACATCCTGTATTTGGTTTTATGATTCCAAAGGAATGTCCGGAAGTTCCTTCTGAAATTTTAAACCCAAGAAATACATGGGCAGATAAAGCAGACTATGATATTAAAGCAAAAGAGCTTGCTAAGCAATTTATTAAAAATTTTGAAAAATATGCAAGTGGTGCCAGTGGGGAAACTGCAAGTGCAGCGCCTAAAGTTTAGTTTTTAAAAGATCTAATGATTTAACCCGCTTCGACAGGGTTTTTATTGTACATAGCACTTTTACTCCAGCTTATTAAAACAAGCCATACAGCTTAATATTTATCTCATGGATTATCTTGGCAAGGTCTTCTTCATTTTCGGCAAATTTATTTTTATCAGCATCAATAATTAATAAGGGGCCTTCTTTGTAGCCGCTTATCCATTTATTATAAAACTCATTCAGCTTTTTTAAATAATCCAGCCTGATATTTTCTTCATACTCCCTGCCACGTTTTTGTATTTGAGCCACCAGTGTAGGTACTGATGCATTTAGATAAATAAGAAGGTCCGGCGGCTGAACCATACTTTTAAGTGTTTCGAAAAAAGTATAATAATTATCAAAATCTCTTTTAGCCATCAGCCCCATATCATGGAGGTTTGGTGCAAAAATATTGGCATCTTCATAAATGGTCCTGTCCTGTATCACCGTTTCCGTGCCACGATGAATTTCGAGCAACTGTGTTAATCGGCTGTTTAAAAAATATATCTGCAGGTTAAAGCTCCATCTTGGCATTTCTTCATAAAAATCATTCAGGTATGGATTGTGATCCACATCTTCAAATTGTGGAATCCATTTATAATGCTTGCTTAATAACTCGGTTAACGTGGTTTTACCGGCTCCAATATTTCCGGCTATTGCAATATGTTTTGGTTTTTTAGCTTTTGCCATGCCCTAAATCCTTTAAAGAGGCTTTTAAAATTAAGATTAGAAATGCCGCTAAAAATATAGAATAAAAATTAATTCCGGATTATTAATATCAACATTTAGAAATAATTCAAGCCAATAGCTTCTCTTACTAATTTAATGGTAGCATTTGCACTTTTTCGTGCTTTTTCGGCACCATGTTCCATTATTTTTTGCAGATAATTTTCATCAAGCAAAATATGATTCACTTTTTCACGAATAGGAGAAATAAATTGTACCATATCATCCGCCAGTTGTTTTTTCATATCTCCATAACGGATGTTGCAGTTGTTATAATCGTTCTCGTATTTCTTTATTATATCTTTTTCAGAGACAAGATTCATTAATAAAAAAATATTTTCAATATAAACGGGCTTCGCCGAATAATCTTCTGCAGGCCCGCTATCTGTTTTTGCTTTCATTACTTTTTTTCTTATCAATTCATCATCATCAGCTAAATACAAAGTAGCCATTTGGTTCTCACTCTTGCTCATTTTCCCTTCTCCATCAAGTGAAGGAACTTTTATAAGTTCATTACTAAAATTAAATGCCACCGGTTCCGGAAATACTTCACCATAGCGATGATTAAAACGGTTTGCGAAATTTCTTGCCATCTCAAGGTGCTGTTCCTGGTCTTTACCCACAGGAACATATTTAGCCCTGTGTAAAAGGATATCTGCTGTTTGAAGAACAGGATAAGTAAGTAACCCTGCGTTAATATTTTCAGGCTGCATACGAACCTTATCTTTAAAAGTTGCCGTTTTTTCCAGCTCACCTTTATAAGCAAGCATATTTAAATACAAATAGAGTTCAGCTGTTTCATGAACATGACTCTGGCAGTACAACGCCACCTTCCCGGGGTCTAATCCACAGGCTATATTTTCCGCCAGCACACGATGTACATTGGCTTTTAGTTCTTTTGTATCCGGATGTGTTGTTAAAGAATGCAGATCTGCGACCATAAAAAAACATTCATACTCATCCTGCATCTTTACATAATTACGGATAGCGCCAAAGTAATTACCCAGGTGCAAAAACCCGGTAGGACGAATGCCACTCATTACTATTTCTTTCTTCTTTGAAGTTTGTAGTTTGTAGTTTGTAGTTTGTGGCTCAGGCATAACTTTTTTGAAGATTGTAGTTTGTGGTTTGTAGTTCGGACATTCTTAGCGGTTTTTAAATTTCTGTCCTTTAATTACAGTTTTATTTAGATAAGATACGAAAGAAGTTATCATTTTTGTTATCTCATCTGCCAATGCATATAATTCTGAAAATATTTCTTTAGAGAGATATTGATTGTCTAAACCTCTATAAAGCTGAGATTTATATTCACCAACCTCACCTTTCGATATCGTTAAAGAATTAATGAATTCGAGCTTGCTTCCTCTTTCAAAACCTTCTGCAATATTATCCATAATTGAACCGACTGACCCTCTGATCTGATCTTTATACCTAAAATCTTCATTAATCGGTTTAATAAAGGTAGGATACCTCTTTTGAGAAAGTAATCTTGCCTTTTGCCAAATTTCCAATTCTTCAAATTTTTTAATAGTTGCCATGAATCTAAGATAACTACAAACTGTAAACTACAAACTACAAACTATTTATATTTGTTGCATGGAAGTGAATGATGACCTTATCAATAATTTAGCGCAGCTATCCAGGCTTGAGTTTAATAATGAAGAAAAGAGGGAAATAAAAAACGATCTCCAAAAAATGATTGCATTTATTGATAAGCTGAACGAACTGGATACAACCGGAGTAGAACCTTTGCTACACATGAGCGACAATATAAATGTGCTGAGAGAGGATGAAGTAAAAGGAAGCATTAGCCGTGAAGATGCGTTGAAGAATGCCCCCTTACATGATGAACATTTTTTTAAAGTGCCTAAGGTGATAAAGAAATGATGTGCAAATATGCAGATTATGTTCGCCTGTGAACTATGAATTATGAACGCTATCATTCATCTTGATAAAATAAACAAAAGCTATTATCTGGGCAAGCAGGAACTAAAAGTGCTTAAAGGTATTTCGCTTGATATCTTTAAAAACGAATATGTAGCTTTAATGGGACCAAGCGGCAGCGGCAAATCCACGTTAATGAATATTTTAGGTTGCCTCGATTCACCATCAGGAGGAAAATACATTTTAAATGGAAAAGACGTTAGCAAGATGCCTGATGATGATCTTGCAGAAGTACGCAATAAAGAGATCGGTTTTGTCTTCCAGCAATTTAATTTATTATCAAGATTAACTGCAGCTGAAAACGTTGCACTACCCCTGGTTTATAATGGTACTCCGAAAAAACAAAGAATAGAACAGGCGCTTGAAATGCTTAACAGTGTTGGCCTTGCTGACAGAAGCCATCATAAACCTAATGAACTTTCCGGCGGGCAGGGCCAGCGTGTTGCCATTGCGAGAGCCCTGGTTAATAACCCTTCTATTATTTTAGCAGACGAACCTACAGGAAACCTCGATTCAAAAACATCTGAAGAAATAATGGAAATCTTTGGAAAGATACATACTGAAGGAAATACAGTTATCCTTGTAACACACGAGGAAAACATTGCCAAATATGCTCACCGTATAGTACGGTTACGGGATGGCATTATTGAAAGTGATACCTTAACGCCACGAGGTAATTTGCAACCTGCGTAATTTTTTTTATGCCAATCGCTTTTTTTTGATTATTTCATTTTTTCTAAAATTAAAAGGGTATGTTTATCCTGTTCACCTTCAAAATATTTTTTTATTACAGCGATAAATACATTGTGCTCAGGAATAACATAATTAAAAAGTGTTATGCTTGATTTTAATTTTAGATTATCCGGATATCCAAAAATATCATCAGCTGATTTGCCATTAATCTTTAAAAGGATGTTAGCGCATTCCAGTAATCTTATTCCCAATACGGGATGTTCTACATATTCCTTTGCTTCTTTAATTGTTTTTATTGAATAATATTTTGCCGTTGAGCTATTTCCTAGCCCTTCAATTTGTGGAAAGATGAACCACATCCAGTGACTTATTTTTTTACCTTTTTGTAATTCTTTTAAAACCTGAGGATAAATGTTTTGCTGTGCTTCGATAAATCTGTTTAAATTATTATTTGTGTCTGAAAATTGATTTTTATTATTCATAATACAACGATTGAAATTAATAATCCTGCTTTTAAAATAAATATTTTGTTACTTTTAATAACGCTCTTTCATCATTAAATTGTAATTGAATGAAAAAATCTTTACTCTCCATTTTAGTTTTATTTGTTGCAATAAATTTACTGGCACAAAATCCTCCCAAGAGAGAATTAAGAGGGGTATGGATAACCACTCATTTAAGTTTGGATTGGCCAAACAGATTTCAGTCACCTTCCCAGCAACGAGTTGCTTTCACGGCTATTCTTGATCACAACAAAACAACAGGAATGAATGCCGCTTTTTTCCAGGTACGCAGCCAGTCAGATGCAATGTATGCCAGCAAACTGGAACCATGGTCATATTATCTTACCAACCAACAAGGCACCAACCCCCTTTGGGATCCATTGCAATTTGCTGTAGAAGAAAGTCATAAACGAGGTCTGGAGCTTCATGCATGGATAAATCCATACCGGGCTATAGCCAATACGTTAACAGCAACTAATACAGCGCAATATTCTGCTACACATGTTTCAAAAACACATCCTCAATGGATGCTGACTATTGGTACTGTACAAATAATGAATCCCGGATTACCTGTTGTGCGTCATTATAAAATACTCCCTCTTGGTTTGATCTTTTATGATGAAAATCTATAATAAAAATTATTCAAAGCTTTTAGAACAAACCCACCATAACTAAATTGATTTATATGAGATCTATTCTATTTATTTTATTGATGTTTTGTTTTATACCACCTCGGTTATATTCCCAGGACTCATCGCCCAATCTTAATTCCAGCATCAAAGTTCCAAATGGAATTTTCACAGATGGCATACCGCAAATACCAGTTGAACAGGTAGAAAGCATTAAGCCTTATTCTTTTTCCAGATTTTCTTATTTGCAGGACTGGCATCCTTTTAAAAAAGAAATATTAATCACTACTCAGTTAGGTTCTGTTCAACAAGCTCATTCAGTTGCCATGCCGGGGGGAATGCGCAGACAACTTACTTTTTTTGATGAACCGGTTTACCAAAGCTTATTTGATCCGCAAAAAGGCAATTATATTATTGTCCTGAAGGATAATAGAGGTGATGAATTTTTCCAAATTTACCGCCATGATCTTTCTAATGGAAAAACGGTTTTACTATCGAGTGGAGACAAGACATCTGTTAGTAACCTGCATTGGAATAAAAAAGGAGATAAATTATTATATACTTCACGGAATACCAAAACTTCAACCAATCAAATTTATGCTGTTGACCCGCTAAACCCGGCTTCCAATCAAGTCTTTTACAACCTTGAGGGACCTAATTGGAATCTATCTGCCATCAGTAAAAATGATAGTAAATTAATTTTAACTGCACCTTTTGAAGGCTCGAACTCACTAAACACACTTTGGCTTTTTGATGTTAAAT
>MWVW01000091.1_pt1 | contig 23009 bp, 21 predicted proteins | sample 1047191 | NCBI WGS metagenome assembly MWVW01 (sample SAMN06349985, study PRJNA376086) | soil metagenome | isolation source: MtG22-5 sample Antarctic (ecotone) | place: Antarctica
AATGCTATCAGAAATAAATTGATACTTAGAGTAGTGGCAGTAGTGAATAAGCAAGAACCCTACGTGGATAACACTATATTAGCTGCTTAAAATACTTGCTTTTTTATTTGTTTTTTCCATAGCAATCAAGCCCGGTACAAATGCCCACCCGATAGTTAGCGGGTTGAAAATACAAAATTGAAGTTAATAACTAAATCTAATATTGAACGTATACCCGGAACCGCTGCTGATGCTTGCACAAGCTGATGTTACATTGTCCAGCGTTGCCTTTGCAAATACTTATGTTAGCGGTTCGTGCTTTTTTTCTTGTCATTTTTTACATTGTAAAAATATTATAGTTCTTCTGACAGGTCATTCAAAAAATTGAATTTTAATTTGGTCTGTTTTAACTCCCACTTTAAGACTTTAAGGTTTTGTAAATCGTTTCTAAATTTTAAACGCAGCTGCCAATCTTTTTAGCAAATCCGGAATTTTGTTAAGGGGTAAAACGAAATCAACACAGCCTGCTGCCTGTGCGCTGAGCGGCATGGAGTCAACTTCTGCAGACATGTCCTGAGCAAAGGTTGTTCCTCCGTTGGCTTTGATGTGCTTGCAGCCCACTGTACCATCGCCATTATATCCCGAAAGGATAATACCGACAGCCCTTGCACCCATTGCGTTTGCCAGGGAAATAAAAAATAAATCTACTTGTTTGTTCCTGCCAGAGCGAGGGGAGATTACTTTGAAGCTATAGTTTTCCATAGTAAGATCTGAGTCCGGAGAAATTACGTAAACATGATTCGCAAGAATAGGCATTGCCTCAGAAGTCACGGTTACTGACATTTTCGTGTGCCTCTGTAGTATCTTAGCCAACTGACTATGGGCGGTGGGGTTCATGTGAGAAATAATAACATAAGCCATACCTGTATCAAGCGGCAGTGCATCCAGCAGAGCCCTATATGCGTTAAGTGCTCCGGCAGAGCCGCCAATACCTACAATGAATTTTGGTTGTGCTGATTTCACGATTTATTATACTATTGATTCTTTTTTCTATCAGGAACATTTTTATCAAAATTCTTTATTATGTTGGCACTTGACTTAGAATTAGGATCATTTGGCATCAAAAAAATTCCATCATCACTCAAAATAAATTTGTGCACATCGCCATCATGGTTAGTGCCACGAGACTTAACAATGAAAAGTTCACGAGTGCGTTTTCTACCCTCATCTTCTTCTACCATTCTCACAACAATCCAGGTGTCGATCAAAGATGAAACACCTATTTCACCACTCGTGTTATTTTGAAAGTTTGGAGAAACAAGACTTGTAAAAAATGTAGTGATGCCCCTTGATTTAAAGAGATCAATCATGCGGGTAATCATTGATGTAACTTCACGATGCTCCCCCTGTCCAAGAAGACTTGTGAGGGGATCTACCACCACAGCCTTTGGTTTAAAACTATCAATCAGCTTATAAATATTCAGTAAATGCATCTCCAAACCAAGAAAGGATGGTCTGATAGCCACAATCTTTAAGAGTCCTTTTTTTATCGATGGCGCAAAATCAATGCCGATAGATTTCATGTTTTGAATGAGTTGCCCTGATGATTCTTCATAGGAGAAGAAAAGACATCGTTCGCCACGTTTACAACTTTCGAGTGCAAATGCCGCTGAAAAACTTGTTTTTCCGCAGCCTGCAGTGCCCGAAGCCAGTATGGTGCTGCCTCTGGTGTAACCTGAACCACGCTTGAACAATTTGTCAAACGATGGAATGCCTGTGGAAACCCTCTTGCCTGTGCCCGGTTGATTAAGCCCTGCTGACGTGATAGGAATTACTGAAAGTCCCTCATCATCTATAACAAATGGGTATTCGCTTGTTCCATGACTTGACCCCCGATATTTAATGACACGAATTCTACGTGTGGCAATTTGGTCTGTGACTCTGTTATCCACAAGAATGATGCAATCGGAGATAAACTCCTCCATACCATGACGTGTATATGAACCGTTTTGTCCCGGCTCGCCTGTAACAATTGCCGTGACATGTTTTTCTTTAAGCCATCGGAAAAGTCTTTTTATCTCTAAGCGAAGAATACCAATATCTGTAATGCCTGCAAAGATAGATTCAAGAGAATCTAAAACAACACGTTTAGCGCCAATAGAATCAATGGCTTCTTCCAAACGAACGAATATCCCTTCAAGATTAAAGTCTGTCTCCTGAATATCTTTGCGGTCTAAAATAACATGTTCGAGCCGAATCTTTTTCCGCGAAACAAGGCCTGGCAAATCCATATTGAGAGAAGCCACGTCTTTATAAAGTTCATCTTCGGTCTCTTCAAACGACATGAGAATTCCCGGCTCGTTAAAATCGGTGGCACCCTTTATTAGAAAATCAATTCCAAAAAGCGTTTTTCCGGATCCGGCATTGCCAGAAACTAAAGTGGTTCTGTTTTTGGGAAGCCCGCCTTCGGTAATTTCGTCAAAACCTTTGATACCGGTGGGGCATTTGAGTAATTTATTACTTTTAGTGGTAATTTTTCCCTTGATAATTTTTGTCATTTCACATGCCATTATTATTATTAATATGGAGTTTCCACAAGAATTATTTTCAATCTAAATTTACTAAATTATTCATACTGTCGATTTTACTGGTTTGTCAATTGTGTGTAGATCGATTAATTTTTCCGCAATCGCCATAGCATGACCGCTAACAATACATTTGGCGAGCAATATAAATTTGGGATGATTAACTAAATCAGGGTGCTAATAATTGTTTTTTTACTGCAAAAAATATTTAATCTGCTCCCACGAATCTTTTGATTTCTTCAAGTGTGGTTCTGTCATTGCTTAACCGCGGTACCTTGTGTTGTCCGCCAAGCTTTCCTTTGTGCCGCAACCATTTTTCAAAGGTGCCGGGTGGCGCAGCTTCTATCAATGGCATTCGCAAGGCAATGTTTTTATGCCGCTTTGCTTCATAATCACTATTCAGGCTTTTCAAGGAAGTGTCAAGTGCAGAAATGAAGTCATCAAGGTTTTCCGGTTTTTTATCAAACTCAATCAGCCATTCATGAGCACCGTTTTCCGCATTTGAAAAATATACCGGCGCAGCTGTATAATCTTTTACGGATGCATTGGTTTTTTCGCAGGCAATCGCTATAGCCTGGTCAGTATTATCAATGATCAGTTCTTCTCCGAATGCATTGATATAATGTTTTAACCGCCCCGATACCTTGATACGGAAAGGATTCAATGAGGTAAATTGAATGGTATCGCCTACCAGGTAACGCCAGAGGCCTCCGTTGGTGCTGATCACAAGTGCATAGTTTATTCCCTTCTCCACTTCATTTAATTGTAATGTGTGAGGTTGTTCTTTACCCCATTGGTCTGCAGGCATAAACTCGTAAAAAATTCCATGTTCGCACATGAGCAACATTCCTTCTGCAGTGATATCATCCTGCGCTGCAAAAAAACCTTCGGAGGCATTATACATTTCCAAATAATTGATCGGCGCACCAATAAGCTGCTCAAAATGTGATTTGTAGGGTACAAATGACACACCGCCATGCATGTATAGTTCAAGGCTGGGCCAAACTTCTTTTATAGTTTGCTTTCCTGTTAGATCAAGAATTCGTTTCAGTAAAATCATTAGCCATGTAGGCACACCTGCCATCGATGTTACATTTTCATTGATTGTTGATTGCGCCAGTTTTTCAATTTTTTCTTCCCATTCATCCATTAGAATGATGGAAAGTTCAGGAGTACGAAGCCAGTTACTCCAAAAGGGGGAGTTTTGTACAATGACTGCACTCAGGTCGCCATAATGAATATTGTCATTCAACTGTGCTACCTGGTGACTTCCGCCAATAACCAGCCCTTTGCCGGTAAGTAAATCACTTTGAGGATGTGTGGAATAATATAGACTCAGCACATCTTTAGAAGCGAGGTAATGGTTTTCTTTGAGGCTTTCATCGCTGATGGGAATAAACTTACTCTTATCGCTTGTAGTGCCACTGCTTTTTGCAAACCAGCTTACAGGAGTATTCCATAGCAGGTTTTCTTCACCTTGCATCATACGTTCAATATAGGGTTTAAAGGCTTCATATTCCTGTACGGGCACCTGTTGTTTGTACTCATCCAGAGATTGAACTGACGAAAATTGATACTTGCGGCCAAACTCTGTGTATTGCCCTGCAGCAAGTAAATCCTGCCACACGCTATATTGGGCAACTTTAGCATTTTGCATCCATTGTTCCACAGACCAAAGCCGCATACGGGCTAATCTAGATATGGCAGGGCTTAGCAATTTCATGTGCAGGCAGCAAAATACAAAAGAACGATCATTATTAAATTTAGAATGTAATAAGTAAATTTGAAACTATGTTGTCGACACCACAAAAAGTTATCATTCTTAAGATTTTAGAGCCTTTTGATCCCGCTCGCATAGGAGTATTTGGAACTTATACACGAAATGAAGCAAAAGAAGAAAGTGATATTGATATTCTTGTTCATTTCAATAAGCGGATTACATTGCTCGATTTGATTGGAATGGAACAAGAACTGAGCGAAGGTCTAAAAAAAAGGTGGACTTAGTAACAGAAAATTCTTTATATCCCGCTTTAAAACAATATGTGATGAATGATATCATTTTTATCAAGCAATGAGCAAGGCGGTCTTAATTTATATTGAACATATTGTTTCTTCTATTGAAGATATTCTTGACTATACAAAGCAAATGAATGAAAAAGAGTTTTTGGAACAAAAAATGGTTCAGGATACTGTAGTCCGAAAGTTAGAAATTATAGGAGAGGCTGAGAAAAATATTCCTTCGTCATTTCGCGAGGAATTTCCTCATTTGCCATGGAAAAAAATGGCTGGAATGCGTGACAAATTAATTCACAATTATATAAGCGTAGATAATAAATTGATATGGGCTGTAGTTGAAGATCTGTTACCGGATTTATATATTGAAATAAAGAACATCAAAGACTATCCGGCAAAGCCTCCGGGTTGATTTCCTGCAGTAAATAATCTTTTCTTTTCAACTCAAAATTTCTGCCGAGGTATAGTTTTTTTACCTGCTCATCCCTGGCAAGTTCTTCAGCAGTACCATGCTTAAAGATCTTCCCTTCTATGAGTAAGTACGCCCTGTCACAAATAGAAAGCGTTTCTGTTACATTGTGATCTGTGATCAGAATACCGATATTTTTAAATTTCAATTTTGCTACGATTGCCTGTATGTCTTCCACGGCTATGGGGTCAATACCCGCAAAGGGCTCATCAAGTAAAATAAATTTTGGATCTACGGCAAGGGCCCGGGCGATTTCAGTTCTTCTCCGTTCACCACCACTCAGTACATCACCATTGCTTTTTCGTACATGCTGTAGCCGGAATTCATTCAGCAGGGATTCCAGCTTTTCTTTTTGTTGTTTTTTAGGTAGCCGTGTCATTTCCAGTACAGCAGATATATTTTCCTCTACGGTGAGCTTTCGAAATATAGATGCTTCCTGCGGTAAATACCCTATGCCCAATTGTGCTCTTTTATACATAGGCAGCTTTGTTATATCTGTTTCATTAAGATATACCCGGCCCTCGTCAGGTTTTATTAAGCCCACTACCATATAAAATGTGGTGGTTTTACCTGCTCCGTTAGGTCCCAGCAAACCTACAATCTGCCCTTGTCCCACCTCCACCGATACATGATTTACCACTGTACGGGTTCGGTATCGCTTTACAAGGTCTTTTGTATGTATCCTTATTTCCAAATTAAAGCTTTTGGTAAAAATAAGACTAACCACTATCGTCCTCAAGATTCTTCTGCGCTTTTGTATTTAGTTAACGCTGTACTATGTTTGCACCTCTTATGAAGGTTATAGAACATCTGAACAGCGCAAAATCTACTTTGGTTTCCTTTGAGATATTACCTCCCTTGAAAGGGAAGGGCATTAATGCATTATGGGACCACCTTGATCCGCTAATGGAATTCAACCCCGCATTTATCAATGTTACTTATCACAGGAGTGAAAGTATGTTCAAGCGTAAGCTCGATGGCACTTTTGATAAAGTGGAAGTAAGAAAACGCCCTGGTACCGTAGGTATTTGCGCAGCTATTATGAATCGTTATAAAGTAGATGCAGTTGCACATTTGATTTGTGGCGGTTTCAGCAAGCAGGAAACGGAGGATGCTTTAATTGACCTCCATTTTTTGGGTATTGACAATGTTTTGGTACTTCGTGGTGATGCACCTAAGAATGAAAGTTCATTTGAACCGGAAGCGGGCGGACATAAGTATGCCATCGAGCTGCTGCAACAGGTAATAAACATGAACAATGGCATTTATATAGAAGAAGACCTGAAGAATGCAGTGAAAACATCTTTTTGTATAGGGGTAGCCGGCTATCCTGAAAAACATTTTGAATCGCCAAACATGCAAACCGACCTTAATTTTTTAAAAGCTAAGGTTGATAGCGGTGCAGAATATATAACAACACAAATGTTTTTTGACAACAGTAAATATTTTGCCTTTGTAAATTCCTGCAGAGAAGCTGGCATCACTGTACCCATCATTCCAGGATTAAAACCGATAAGCACAAAAAAGCAGTTAACCGTCATTCCCCGCACTTTTCATGTAGATATTCCGGAACAACTTTCTAATGAAATTTTAAAATGTAAAAATGATGCGGAAGTAGAAACAGTGGGAACGGCATGGCTGCTCCAACAGTCCAAAGAATTAAAGGAAGCAGGCGTACCTGTATTGCATTACTATACCTTAGGCAAACACCATATGATTGCAAACGTGGTAAAATCTCTTTGATTTATTTTTTTACCAGCGACGTTAAAACGTTTTCATTTATCCTCACCGGGTATTTTCTTTTCAACTCAGCTATCCATTTCTTTTCAAGTTCTTGCTGGTAGTCATTGATTACAAGACCTTTTGCCTCTTCAAAGCTTCGCTGTTCTGAGGGCGGGTGTAATCGTATTATATAAGCAAATGAAACTGTATTGTCTGCCTTGTTTACCAATGGGGCGGTAATCGCACCTTCTTTCAGAGACAACCCGGACGGATTCGGAATTTGTGCTAATTCAAACCGGTTTGAATCTGCTGCTATCTTATCACTAAGATCAGCTACTAATGTTTTCCAATTTGATGGTGTTTTCGTAAGTTCTTTCTGCAAGGCTTTTGCAGCTGCTTCATCGCTTGCATAAAAAATCACAGCATCAGCACTTTTGGCCCATGTATATTTGGTTTTATGCTGACTGTAGTATTTTTCCAAAGCAACAGTGTCGGTCTGAGCCGGTCCCCATACCTTGTGTTGCATAATTTCAAAAAATAAATTACCATCTCGGAATTCATCAATTTGTGCTTTGAAATCAGGATTAAATTGCTCAAGATTTTCTTTATAATATTCTTCAGCAGCATAAGGCAAATAATCATCCCATAGTTGTTGGAATGTTTTTATGCCCGATCCGTCATTTTTATACCGATGCGTCCGCGCAAAAACGACCCAGTCGTTTGCGGTATAATTTTTTTTCCCGATTGCAAACAGCACTGATTCATTTTTTACGTTAAACGATCTGCCTTTTTGACCATCCAGCACGCTATCTGTAAAAAACTGTAAATCAGAAATTGCAAAAGCTGCAGGTTTGTAACCGGTGCGTTTCAGAATTTTTTGTACCATAGCGTCTTTAGTTGTGTTGATGCGATCGCTGGCTTCTACTTTTATTCTTAGTTCTTCCATTACTTTAGCATCATTTTTACTAACCGGTACCGGTATTTTTTCTTCTTTTTTTACAATGTGCCAACCAAACTGTGTCAGGAAAGGTTTACTCACAGCGCTTGTCGACATATCGTAAACAACCGATTCGAAAACAGGTGTAAATTCACCCACGCCAAATTCAGGTAATTGCCCTTTTGATGCTGCAGATACCACATCATTACTAAATTGTGAAGCCAGCTTACCAAAGTCCCCGCCTTTTTGTAAAAGGTTATATAATGAATCTGCAAGCTTTTTTACCTGCAGCGTCACATCATTACCCGATTCGGGAGGTAATGCAAGTAATATCTGAGCTGCTCTGATTCGGCCTAAAGCTTTTCTTTCAGCCAGATTTTTAAAAATATGATAACCCGTTTTGGAACTATAAATGGGTGATAATTTTCCTGCAGTGGTTTTGTATACAATGTTTTCAAATTGGTAGGGTAATGAAAAAACAGTTATATATCCTATATCACCACCATTATCTTTCACTTCAGGGTCATTGGAGTAATCTTTGGCTATGGTTGAAAAGTTGGCCCCACTCATTAATTTTTTATACGTTTCAGCTATTTTAGTTCGGGCTGCTGCTGTATCGCTGCCGGCTGCTATGTAAATATGTGCAACCCTGATATCCTTTTGCGATCGTGTAAAAGCTTCGTCCACAAGTTTTTTTATGCCTGCTTCATCTTTCATATAAGAAGGTATGATCTGTGAGCGCAGGTTTTGCAGATCCGCTACCAGCTGGGGCAATGTATCATATTGCAAAGCCCTGGCTTCTTTTATTTTCAGGCGGGAGCCAATGTACAGGTCAAGGTAATTCTGAACTGCTTTGAGATCTTTGGAAGGAGCAGTATTATTTTTATTATAAGCTTTTAAAAACTCCTGTACCGTCACGGCCTCATTGCCATAGGTAAATAGTGTTTGTGCAGTTAAAGTAGTAATGAATGATACTAAGCAGCAGCTTAGAAGAATATTTTTTTTCATAAGAATGTTTGGTTGTTTACTTGTCTTTTTTCTGCCTGAAACGCAGAATTTCATCTACCTGTTCTTCTGTTATTTTTTTTGCTATGATACGTTTATCCTGATCAAGCAGGTACAATGTAGGAAAACTCTGCACATCAAACAACTGTGAGTAGCCTGGAATACCTGCATTTGTCCGCACTTTATCATCTTCTTTAGAATAGTAAACATTTATCCATTTGTTCAGATTATGTTTTTTTATGAAATCTGTCCAGTCTGCTTTAGTACCATCCGTTTCCTTTGCCAGGCCAAAAGGTTGCAAGCCCATTGCTTTCCACTTTGCTTTGTAAAAACTATCTAACCTGGGCAACACTTCTTTGCAATGCCCGCAGGCAGGATCCCAGATTACCAAAAGTGTATAGGGTGCTTTAATATTATAAAGAGTAGTTTTTTTTCCTGTGCTGTCGGGTAATTCTATATCTGAAGCCGGCGAGCCGAATATATTTGCCATAAGGCTATAAGCCCTGTCAGTAATGACTTTTTTCCCTTTGTCGGCAAGCCACGGATAATTTTTTTGAGCAAAATATTTTTCAAAAAGATGCACAAACACAGCATCTTCCCACATGTATTTCTGGTTGAGGTAGCGATTAATGAATTTCAATAGCAAAAAACGTTGCATTTCCTCACTTGCACCTGCATAGCTCATCATCCAGTCTATTTCCCTGATTACCGAATCCGCAGCGGGATAAACGAGCTGCTCAAAATATTTATCAATTCTTGATTCAAAAAAAGGCGTTCGGGCCAACCGGTCATCCCAGAAATTAACACCATCCCAATAATGTGTTTTAAAATACCGGTAAGCATAAAGCGAATCTTGCTGTTGCTCCGCACCGGCCTTTGGAATGTCAGGTTCACGCATCCCCTTCAATAAAGTGGCAAGCAAACCACCAGGTTCTTTATTTATAATATCAAGACGGTATTTTTTTATAGCTAAACTATAATCCTCAATCTTGTTCGTTAGGCTGATAGAGTCTTTCGGACGTGAAGTACGGAGTTTTTGGAGTGAATCAATAGCCCTGCCATTTTTTAACATGAATTCCTGGTAAGCAATGAACTGTTCATTCTCCGGCGAATTGATGTAATTTATTTTTTTTGATATGGTTGCTGTATCGGCTACAATGGTGAATTTTTGATTTTTACCGATCAACACTTCAAAATTGCGGGCCTTATCGGGGAAGCCGATCATATATATACCGCCACCTAATTTTTTTGCACCTTTAAAAATGCCTTCACTTTTATCATTCAGCTTTACTGAATCTATAATGGGTAACTGTTTGCCAAAATAATGACCTAAATAAATATATTGATTCTTCAATGGTTTGAGAATCACTTTTATTTCATAGCCATCCTGCGAAAAAAGAAGCGTAGATATTAATATGAACAAAACGGTAGGGAAAAATTTAGTCATACGAACTATAAGTCGTAAAAATAATAGAAAACGGTTGTACCAATGTTAAAGAGATGCAAAACGAGAAGCTGCTTGATAAAATCAGGCATCAGCACACAAACACTTTATTTTTACAACGTGGGCAGAAATAAAAATATCATTCTTCGCAATGTGCTTGTAGAGGATTATGCTGCTGAAGGCAAATCCCTGGCAAGAGTGGAAGGCAAAGTTATTTTCATTGATAATGTGGTACCCGGCGATGTTGTTGATGTCCGGTTGACTAAAAGCAAAAAAGATTGGGCGGAAGGGCACCCTATTCATATCCAATCATTCTCAAAAGAAAGGGTGGCTCCTTTTTGCCGGCACTTTGGCTTATGTGGAGGTTGCCAATGGCAAATGTTACCTTACAATAAGCAATTGCAGTATAAACAAAAACAGGTTCATGATAATCTTACACGCATTGGAAAAATAACATTACCTGAAATGCTGCCTATTGTTGGAGCCACAGAAGATAAATTTTATCGCAACAAGCTGGAATATACATTTAGCACAAAGGAATTTTTGCCTGAGGGATCTTTTGATAAAGAAAATAAGGAACAAGGCTTACGCTCAGTAGTTGGTTTTCATGCCAAAGGTTTTTTTGATAAAGTGGTAGACATTCAAAAATGCTGGCTTCAGGATGATCTTACTAATGCCATTCGAAATGCTATCCGTAATTATGCTCTTGGTAAAGGTTTGCGTTTTTACGATATAAGAGAACATCATGGCCTGTTACGTACTATGCAGGTGCGCATCTGCACTACAGGCGAAGTGATGGTCAATCTGGTAATGGGGGAAGATAATGAGCTGGAAAGAACACCATTACTGGAATTTATAAAACACAAATTTCCTGCGATTACAACACTGCTTTATACCATCAATCTAAAACGCAATGATTCAATGCACGACCTGGAACCGCAGATTTATTATGGAAAAGGTTTTGTAATAGAGCAGTTAGAGGAATTTCAATTCAAAATCGGAGCAAAATCCTTTTTTCAAACTAATACAAAGCAGGGTGAGCAGTTATATAAAATAACGAGAGATTTTGCTGAGCTCGATGGTAACCAGGTAGTTTATGATCTTTATTGCGGCACCGGCAGCATTGGTATTTTTTGCAGCAAAGGAGCAAAAAAAATCATTGGTGTTGAAATGATAGAAGCGGCGGTAAAAGATGCGGGAGAAAATGCGGCATTAAATAATATTGGCCAGGCTTATTTTATTAAGGGTGATGTCATAGATATTTGCAATGATTTATTTTTTGCAGAGCATGGCAAACCTGATGTGATCATAACAGATCCGCCCCGAGCAGGAATGCATCATGATCTGGTAGAAAAAATATTGGAGATAAAAGCCCCGGTCATTGTATATGTAAGTTGTAATCCCGCTACGCAGGCAAGGGACCTGAACTTGCTTGATAAAGCATATAAAGTCACAAAGGTGCAGCCGGTAGATATGTTTCCGCATACGCATCATATTGAAAACATTGTACAATTGAAATTAAAATAAACTGAATGAGTGCATTTAGAACTTACAGACCCGATTCATTTCCACCTATTGTTAAAAACCTGATTATTATCAATGTATTGATGTTCGTAGCCCAGTTGACACTCAGCAGCTTTCATTTCACACAGAAAATTTCTCTTTATCCTATAATGCCTGCTGAGCTTCGTGAGATACTGGTGCGTTCCGGAATGTACAGTCCTGATGAAAAATTTTATCCCTTCCAGCTCGCCACACACATGTTTGCCCATTCCCCTTCCATGCTATTTCATATTATCTTCAACATGTTTGCATTATGGATGTTTGGAAGGGTGCTGGAAAATGTATGGGGTGGCAAGCGGTTTCTTTTATTTTACTTATTGAGCGGGCTTGGAGCTGCTGCCTGCCATCTTATTATTCAATATTTCCGGTGCGAACAACTTTTGCAGGCCATTCATGCCGATAATCCAAATATTTCAAATTTGCTTGGTGCAGCGGCGCCTGCCCTGGGTGCTTCAGGTGCAGTCATGGGCATCTTTGCGGCTTTTGCTTACCTGTTTCCCAATACTGAAATGTTCATTATGTTCATACCTGTGCCTGTAAAGGCTAAGTGGGCCGTTCTGGGGTTGGCAGCAATTGATCTCTTCGGGGGCATAGCCAATATCAGTGGCGATAACGTCGCTCATTTTGCCCACCTTGGCGGCGCTGTTACCGGATTTATTTTAGTGTTAATTTGGAATAAAATGGACCGGAAAAGATTCTATTAGCCGTCTATCTATTGTAATTTTATTATTGTTCATGAGCTACTATCAATCACGCAGAACAAGCAGACCAGGCATACGAGAGGATGGTAATTCCTTAGTTATGCTGATTGCCATACTCCTTATTGTGTTTATCATTTTTGCTTTTATCAAAGTAATTTATTATTTCAGCTTCAGCGAACAGGGGTTGGCCATGTATCAACAGCAGGCACTTTCACAAGTTACCTTGCCTGCTCATTTGCCCACTTTACTTACACGGCCATGGACGCTTATCACACATTTCTTTTTGCATGATGGTGTATGGCACCTTATCAGCAATTTGCTTTGGCTCTGGGCTTTTGGATATATATTTCAGGACCTGTCAGGCAATAGAAAACTAATACCTCTTTTTATTTACGGTGCGCTTGCGGGTGCTGTTGTTTATATTATTTGTTATAATATCATTCCTCCCTTGCGTGCAAGCCTGGAGGCAGCAAGGGCTCTTGGCGCATCGGCAGGTGTGATGGCCATTGCTATAGCCACTACAGTTCTGGCGCCGGGTTATCGCATTTTTCCATTGATCAATGGCGGCATACCCTTATGGGTTGTCACGCTCATCTTTGTCATTATTGACCTGGCTACTATTCCTTATAATAATCCTGGCGGACATATAGCACACCTGGCAGGCGCAGGCATGGGTTTCTTGTTCATGAAAAGGATGCAGAAAGGCAGGGACTGGAGTGTATGGATGAACAATTTTTTCGATTGGGTGAATAATCTATTCAATCCTGATAAACCAAAGCAAGGCAAGAGTGTAAAAAAACAGCAATTTTATAAAACCGGCAATGTGCGGCCTTTCAAAATAACACATACAAGCATCACGCAACAAAGAATTGATGAGATACTTGATAAAATAAACCACAAAGGCTATAACACCTTAAGTGCTGAAGAAAAAGAGATTCTGAAACGGGCAAGTAAAGAAGACCTGTAACGCCAATTGATACGCACAATATTTAATTTGCATGAATTGGTGGCATTGGGCTAATTCATGTTATTTATGTACTTCTCTTTATTAAATTGCATCAATGCCCGCCATATACAGAAGCTTCGCCAAACGCTTTATCATTATCCTTCATAGTGCGACAGTTATCATATTTTTATTCGCCTGCCTTGCCCCATACCTGCATCCTTCCCAATGGTGGTTTATAAATATGATGGGCCTTGGGTTTGCTCTTGTTTTTATTTTACTTCTTTTGTTTATACTTTTTTGGATCATAGTGAAACCGCGATATGCTTTGATTTCACTTATTCCTTTGATAATAGGCTGGAAAAGCATTTCTGTATTTTTTGCAGTGAATGTTCCTGAAAAATTCAATTACAATAAATCAAAAGAAAGCTTGAGAGTTGCCAGTTGGAATGTAGCCCGTTTTACAGAATGGCGGCGCAACAACAATAAAGGCAGTAAGACACGTTTGAAAATGATGGAACTGATTAAGGAACAGAATGCTGATGTGCTCTGCCTACAGGAGTTTTTTCATTCCACTGATACTATTTATTATAATAACCTTGATTATATATCAAAAGATCTTGGCTATCCGTATTATTATTTTTCGTGGGAAGGTGATGGCGACCTGCAATGGGTAGGCCAGGCTATTTTTTCACGGTTCCCTATCATTGACAGCGGGGTAGTCCATTATCCACGTCCCGGTTTACCCGAAACACTATTGCAGGCCGATATTTTATTTAACCATGATACCATTCGTTTTTATACTACACATCTGCAATCTGTGCAATTCAGGAAGGAAGATTATAGACGCATAGATGAAATAACAAACCAACGCGATAGCTTGCTCGAAAATTCAAAAAATATTTTTTCCAAGTTGAGAAGAGCCTTACTATACCGGACACGCCAGGCAGATATCGCAAGGGAAATAACCGGCAACAGCCCTTATCCTTATGTATTTGCAGGCGACTTTAACGACGTGCCAAATTCATATACTTATTTTACCATCCGAAATGATCTACAGGATGCTTTTTTGAAAAAAGGATTTGGCATTGGCCGTACTTATTCGGCGCTTTCACCTACATTACGCATTGACTATATACTTGCAACAAAAGAGTTTTCTATAGAGCAATTCAACAGGATCATCAAAAATTACTCAGACCATTATCTCCTTGTAGCAGATGTAAAACTGCCATAATTCTGCTTATCTTAGCTACATGATCGTTTTGAATTATATCTATAGTTGTTGCAGCTGACAAGCCATTCTTTTTCTTTCCAAAGATATTTACGATCAGCTATTTTCAATACTTCATATGAACCGCTTAAAAATTTACAACTCATATACAAGAGATAAAGAAGAGTTCAAACCACTGGTAGATGGCCATGTTGGCATGTATGTATGTGGACCTACAGTTAGTGGTGAAAGTCATCTGGGGCATGCGCGGCCCTACATCACTTTCGATGTCATTTACCGTTATCTGATGCATCTGGGATACAGGGTGAGGTATGTACGTAATATTACTGATGCGGGCCATTTTGAAGAAGAAGGCAGGGAAGCAATAGATAAAATTTCAACAAAGGCGCAAATTGAAAAGCTCGAACCTATGGAGCTGGTACAGAAATATACAAATCTGTTTCATTGGGCTATGGCAGAGTTCAATACTTTGCCTCCATCTATCGAGCCTACTGCCACGGGGCATATCGTAGAGCAGATCAATATGATAGAACAATTAATAAAAGCAGGCTATGCTTATGAAAAAGCGGGCAGTGTTTACTTTAATGTAAAAAAATATGCAGCCGGCCATGAATATGGAAAGCTGAGCGGAAGGGTGGTAGAAGATCTTTTAGAAACAACAAGAACACTCGATGGGCAGGATGACAAAAGAGATAAAGCTGATTTTGCACTTTGGAAAGCTGTACCACCTGAACATATTATGCGTTGGAGCAGCCCCTGGGGCGAAGGCTTTCCGGGATGGCATATCGAATGCTCTGCGATGGCAACAAAATACCTCGGAAAGCAATTTGACATTCATGGTGGTGGCATGGATCTTTTGTTTCCGCACCATGAAAGTGAGATTGCGCAAAGTACCATTTGCAACAATACGCCACCTGTCCGTTATTGGATTCATAATAATATGATCACCATCAATGGCCGCAAGATGGGAAAGAGTTATAATAATGTAATAAAACTAACTGAACTTTTCAGTGGTGATCATCCAATGCTTGAAAAAGGTTTTTCGCCCATGACTGTCCGGTTTTTTATTCTACAAACACATTACAGGAGCACACTGGACTTCAGCAGTGAGGCATTGGTGGCTGCAGAGAAAGGATTGAAGCGTTTGATGGAAGCGTATGAATGGGTGAAACAGTTCACAATAAACAGTTCAAAGTTCAAAGACCCGATTGCAAAAAAAACCGAAAATGAAGAAGAAGAAATTGATGATAAGGTAGTACGCCTGCTCAATGAATTTGAAGAATTCATCAATGATGATTTCGGTACGGCCAGGGTATTGGCCAATATGTTTGAGATTGTTCCTGTCATCAATTCTATAAAAGATAAAAACATTCCTGTTGATACACTCACAGAAGGGACATATGAATTGCTTAAAACGAAAATGAAAACTTATGTAGAAGATATCCTGGGATTGAAAAGCGAAACAGCTGCTGAAGCGGAAAAATTAAAAGGTGTGATGCAGGTATTAATTGACCTGAGGAAAGATGCAAGGGCACGCAAAGATTGGGTCACTTCGGATAAGATCCGCAATCAACTGACGGAGCTGGGCATTTCTTTAAAGGATGAAAAAGATGGGGATATCAGCTGGACGGTTCTATGATTTTTTAGTTTACAGGTTTACATGTTCACAAATTGAGTTGATAGCTTTTTCTAAATTACCCTTCTCTTTTACTGTGAACTTGAGAAATAAATTTTATGGATTACCTCACCCACCTTTCAAAGGACAAGAAACTGGCAAAGCTTCTTGACCAACAGGAACCTTTGAAGTTGCGCACCAGGAAAAACATATGTCTTCGTCTTTGTGCTTCTATCATGAGTCAGCAATTATCTACTAAAGTTGCTGAAGTTATATTCAGGCGGTTTTTAGAATTGTATGGCGGTGAAGAGCCGACTCCTCAACAGATCGTTGCCACGCCTTTTGAACAATTAAGGGCCATTGGATTGTCCAATGCTAAAACCTTATATGTTTTAAATGTGGCGCATTTTGCAATAGAGCATAACCTTGATGATAAGCGGTTAAGGAAAATGAAAGATGAAGAAGTGGTTGAATTATTGACTCAAATAAAAGGTGTAGGCAAATGGACGGTTGAAATGTTGCTCATGTTCACCCTTGGCCGACAAGATATTTTTGCTGTTGATGATTATGGCATTCAGGTAGCTATGAAAAAACTATACAACCTTGACGACAGCAATAAAAAAATACTCAAAGAAAACATGCTCAGGATCTCCCAAAAGTGGTCACCCTATAGAACATACGCCTGTATGCATTTGTGGCGGTGGAAAGATGAGAAACCGCAGGGAACTAAATAGCTATAGTTATAACAGCTTCCATAAAAATTCTTATCTGTCACCGATCTAAAAAAATACCTCAAACACGCCCAGATTAATGTTGCTGTTTGAGGTATTAAATAAATCAAAAACTCTATTTATTCATTGAGTCTTTCATCATCATGTTGTTATCCATCATGTTGCCATTCATATCCATCATTTGTCCCTGCATATCCATCATCATGCCATCCGTCATCATCATTTTTTTACCGCCTTTCATCATAACCTCTCCGTTCATCATTACCCTTGTGCCGTTATTCATGGTCATTTCTTTATCCATCATCATCATTTGGCCATCTTTCATCATCATCATTTTACCGTCTTTCATCATCACCATGCCGTCTTTCATAACGGCGGGTGCGTTCATGTTGTTCGTCATAGGGTCATCAGATTTCATTGCATCATTGTTCATCATAGTAGTTGTGTCAGTGGTGCTGTCTGTAGTGGTTGTCTCATCATTACAGGCAGTTAAAAAAACTGCACAGGTGAAGATTGCAAATAATCGTTTCATTGTTTTTAATTTTATTTTAACAGAAAGGTAATCCATATTTTCATGTTTGGGTCAACCCTCATCATCGCTTATTATTGATAAAAAGGCTTCAGCGCATAAGGATGGTCAATAACTCTTGTACCCGAATTAGAAAATTGCGGAAACAAAACGATGAAGGCTTCGGCTCTAAGCATATTCCTCTTCTTACTATAAAATGCCTGCAACGCTTGATGCGAAAGGCTTATATAAAATATGGAGTGAGCAGGTAAAAAGGGAATCCAGTACGGTGCTATGAAGCAACAAATTTTTTTATGAAGAGGTAATTGCCCTTTTTATCTGCTTGCGCCAACTTAATTATTGGGAGTTATTAAATAATTATCACGAAAATGTTATACTTCCGTGATAACTTTTTTTAAAAAAAATGCCCGTCCTTATTACCCGCTAAAAATTGCTTTGTTACAATTACATTCGGCAAATGAAAAATGAAAAGCTGGTTATAGGCATAAGCCAGATAGCACCGGTGTACTTAAATAAAGACCAGACGATTTTAAAGATAATCGCGGAAATAGATAAAGCCGGATCAATGGGTTGCGAGCTGGTTGTTTTTGGCGAGGACATATTACCCGGTTATCCTTTTTGGATAGAACTGACAGATGGTGCCCGCTTCAATTCAGAAATGCAAAAAAATTTGTTCGCTTATTATTTTCATCAGGCAATACAAACAGATACAAGTGATTTAAAAGGCATTTGCGCTACTGCTTTAAAAAACAAAACAGCGGTTTACCTCGGGTGTATAGAAAAAGCGGGCGACCGCGGCGGACACAGCCTGTATTGCAGTCTCGTGTACATCAACCAATCTGGCGTCATCAGTTCTGTTCATCGCAAGCTGGTGCCTACTTACGAGGAAAGGCTGATCTGGTCAAATGGGGACGGCAAAGGGTTGACCGTACATTCTTTAGGCGCTTTTACAGTTGGTGGGCTTAACTGCTGGGAAAATTGGCTGCCATTAGCCAGAACCGCTTTGTATGCGCAGGGAGAAAATTTACACGTTTCAGTGTGGCCAGGCAATGTTCGAAATACAGAGAACATTGCACGTTTCATAGCAAAAGAATCCCGTTCGTATGTTATTGCTGCATCGGGTCTTTTAAATAAAAAAGACATTACCGAACCGGTTCCTTATTTCGATAAAATAGTGGCTAATGCTCCGGAGTTTTTAGCTAACGGAGGCTCCTGTGTGGCTGGTCCGGATGGCAACTGGGTTTTGGAACCGGTGATAGAGCGTGAAGCGTTGTTAGTAACCACGCTCCATTTAAAAGAAATCATTAAAGAACGGCACAACTTTGATCCTTCAGGGCATTACTCAAGACCCGATGTATTTCAATTAAAAGTAAACCGCACAAGACAAACCATCATTGATTTTGAAGAATGAGAATAGCTAAATCATCTAAGCATACAACCTTTTTACATGAAGTATTCCGGGACTGTTAGCCGGTATTGTTAGTTAAGCAATGAGCTTAATCCAGATTTATTTTTTTTGCTGCTGTTATAATACCATTGTTTTTTTGTTGCAGGTAAGCAATAACAGCGCAGTTGTCATTTGATAGTCCTTCAGGGATGGCGAGCCGCACCGTGCCTTTTCCACCTTTAGTAACAGCAACGGTTTTAAAGTCGCGTACAATGTTGATGTGGTATAATTTCCGACCACCGTTTTCGCCTCTTTTTACTTCAGTAGTTCCTTGGTTTTGTATGAGGGCAATATTCAAATCCTCTGATGCTGCTTCCTTAGCTTCATAAGTTACAGTTACTATTTTACCATCAGTTGCCGTTGCAGATACATCAATTATCTTTCCGGCCATATTTTTTAATTCCGAGGTAATTGTTGATTGAAGTTTTGCTTTGTTGGATCCAACAAACTCGTGCCGCCCGTTAACTACTACCTGGGGAGTGTAAATGCTGGCTAAAAGTAATTTTGAAGCGTACTGCCGTTGCCGCTGAGTATATTCAGGCTTGCTAAACACATCTTTCCAACCAATATAATTCCAGTAGTCAACATGGAAAGAAAGTATGTAAACATTATCCGGAAATTCTGCAGGAAGTGCAGCAACAACTTTATCGGCCGACGGACAACTGGAACATCCTTCTGATGTAAACAACTCCACCACGGCAAAGCCTTCTTTTTCAGGTGCCATTATTTTTGGTTTATTAATAGTCGCAACACTAAAGGCTGAAAGTAAGAGCACTAATAAGAATAAAACCGGGTAACCGTTATTTCTTTTCATAAAATATTTTTAAATACAGGGCACTTTTGTAATTATAAAGCATCCGCTATTAATCACTATCAACATTATACGTGCCGGGAAAACTTTTAAAACAAACCATCAGGTTAAATTTATTATCCTGCACTAAAATAAAGTACATTATTATGCTGCGTGTATGTTTTCGGTCATTATAACCTGTTCAACAAAAAATTGCTTCGCAAAAAATTAATTTGTTCAGTTCCGCAATAGAAATTACTTTTCACTTCCTTGCCGAGTGCCCGCTCCTTTTCGCAGGCGATGTGTCAGATGGCCTTGTGTGGCTGGGCTGTGGCACTCGCCGTACTACAAAGCAGATATATTCGTAAATTAACAGATGCCTGTTAAAAGAAAAATAACAGAACCAGATGGAGTTTATTTCACTTCCTTGCCGAGTGCCCGCTCCTTTTCGCAGGCGATGTGTCAGATGGCCTTGTGTGGCTGGGCTGTGGCACTCGCCGTATTACAAAGCAAAGAGATATTCGTAAATTAACAGATGCCTGTTAAAAGAAAAATAACAGAACCAGATGGAGTTTATTTCATAACACTCACCTGTCATCAATGGCTGCCTTTAATTGAAAAGACAAATGGCTATGATTTAGTGTACAACTGGTTTGATCATTTAAAAAGTAAGGGACACTTTATTAACGGCTATGTTATCATGCCTAATCATCTGCATGCTTTGATTGCATTCCGTAATACAAGCCAGTCCATTAATACAATTGTTGGAAATGGCAAAAGGTTTATGGCATATGAAATTATTAATCGCTTAGCGCGGCAAAAAGAAATTGAACTATTGCAACTTTTAAATTTATCCGTGGAAGCAAAAGACAGGGAGAGAAATAAAAAGCATGAAGTATGGGAAGATTCTTTTGACTGGAAAGAATGCCGTACACATAAGTTTATGAAACAAAAATTGGATTATATGCACAATAATCCCTGCCGGGGTAAGTGGAATTTGGTAAAGGATATTACAGAATATATACACAGTTCGGCAAGATTTTATCTTTGTGAAGAGCAGGATGCTTACCCGGTTACAAATTATTTTGAATTGGATGATATTGATTTGACGAAACCCGTTCCAGATTGACGCCGAGTCGGCAAAGCCAGACTCGGCTGCGAAGGGAATATATACACAGCTCGGCAAGGTTTTATCTTTGTGAAGAGCAGGATGCTTACCCGGTTACAAATTATTTTGAATTGGATGATATTGATTTGACGAAACCCGTTCCAGATTGACGCCGAGTCGGCAAAGCCAGACTCGGCTGCGAAGGGGAAAATATCTGTTCATTAAAATTACAGAACGTACAAGTGTGCGACGCAAGAGTCGATGACTAAAGGCACGAAAGATGACTAAATAATTACTTTCTCCGCTCCCTCTAAATAACTTTCATCAATCACCGCTCCCAAACCTGGTACCTCCGGCACATCGATCACACCTTTGTCTAAATATTTTATCCCACCGATCACCGGGTCTTCTGTGAACATTAATGGCGTATCAAAATCACAATGAACAATATGATCATTGGTGAGGGCTAAATGTGCGGAAGCCGTCATGCCCAGCCTGCTTTCCATAAAGCCACCTATCTGCAGATGCATGCGGGCATGTGCTGCCAGGTCAATGATCTTTAAGGCTTTGAACAATCCACCCGATTTGCCCAATTTAATATTGAACATAGGGCAGGCCTTTAAATAGATCAGGCGTTCTGCATCATGCTCGTCACCAATGCTTTCATCAGCCATAATAGGTATAGGAGAAGCTGCCGATACTTTTGCAAGGTCCATGAATTTCCACCGGGCTATCGGTTCTTCACAATGCTCAATATTATATGGCGCCAGGGCCCTTAACACTTCAATGGCATTATCTGCTGTTTTCCAACCCTGGTTGGCATCAATGCGCAAGGGAATTTCATTGCCTATCCCTTCACGTATGGCTTTGATCCTTTCCACATCTATATGCTTTGCTTCACCCAGCTTTACCTTAATTGCAGGAAAACCCTGTTCTTTAAAGCGCATGGCATCTCTTTTCATTTTTTCAGGAGGGCCGATGCTGACGGTCATATCTGTTTCCAGTACCTTATTCTTTTGTCCTCCGAGAAACTGGTATAAAGGCACACCTGCATGCTGTGCTGCAATATCATGCAATGCTATGTCAAACGCACTTTTAATACTGCTGTTGCTCCAGATCAGCTTATCCATAGCCACTATGCAATTTTCAATGTCGAGTGCATTTTGCTCTTTTAATATCCTGGCAAAATACTGTCCTACTATGAAACAGGTATCCATGCTCTCACCATTGATGCTCATGTATGGGCTGCATTCCCCATAGCCTGTACAGCCATCAGTTGTGCGTATAATTACGATGATGCTTTCTGCCTGGTGTTGTGGACCCAACGAAATAATGAATGGTTCATGCAGTGGAATAAATAGCTTGTACAATTCAACAGAACTAATGATGGCGCGGGGTTGCATAGTTAAATTTTATGCAATAAAGTTAAAAGCTTAATCATTGCACAATAAAAAAAGGATTAGCACGATTTCTGATTAGAAAGGAAAAAATATTCTATGAAAAACATTCTGTTGCTTTTTATGATTGCAAGCCTGGTTGCATGTGAAAAAAACCCTGATGATCTTCCCGAAGTTTCAGAAACAGGATCGAATATTTTTGGTGCTAAGATAAATGGCGAAGTGTGGGGCCCAATGAAATTTGGAGTTATTGAGGGCAAGCCGATCCTTGAAGCAAGATTCAGCAATGGCAATTCGGTTTTTATCAATGCCCGCAACCTTGGTTCTTCTCCCAATGAATCAGAAATGGAAATCTATATTAAAGATATTTCAGGTCCTGGTACTTATTTGCTCAATCAAAATACAGGAGTATACCCGGGACACAGCGCCAGCTATGGTTATTTTGTAAAACGGAAAATAACTCCACAAAATGAATGGATCACCAGTTCTCAAAATACAGGAAAAGTTGTTATTAGCCGCTATGATGTTACTAATAAAATTATTGCGGGTACATTTGAATTCACTGCCATGAATTTATATGGCACACCGGAATTGCTGTCAGTAACAGAAGGAAGGTTTGACATGAAGATCCAATGATCATACATTATGAAAAATCAACTGATTTGTTTTTATTGGTAAAGGTCAATCAAACAATACCCTGACACCACCATTAGTTCTGTTGAATTGTACAAGCTATTTATTCCACTGCATGAACCATTCATTATTTCGTTGGGTCCACAACACCAGGCAGAAAGCATCAT
>MWVW01000092.1_pt1 | contig 22985 bp, 15 predicted proteins | sample 1047191 | NCBI WGS metagenome assembly MWVW01 (sample SAMN06349985, study PRJNA376086) | soil metagenome | isolation source: MtG22-5 sample Antarctic (ecotone) | place: Antarctica
TGCCGCCCGTTGTGCCACCCGTAATTGAACAGCCAACTCAGGAGGATGAAAATAATAGTTTGATAGTAGTTGATATTGCAGCAGCACAGGGGAAGATGATGGAAATTGAAAAGTACAATGGAATGTCTACCACCAGTCCTATTCCCGGGGAAGCTTCCCGCAATTGGCTAAAGGGATTAAATACTAAAATGACAAGGGTTTGGATACAACTTGTATTTGTTTATAACAATGGCAACCTTAATTATAATTATAAATATTCAGGAAGTAATGTACCTGTAGAAGATGCGCTTACATTTTATTCAACCACCAGTGATTCATTGTTGATAGTATTGAGCGGGCACAAAAGTTCAGGCTCTTTTATTATGCCAACCGGGGATGCGTATAAAAATTTTGTGCGGGAAACCATCCTGTATTACAAAAGAAAATTTCCAAAGATCAAATATATACAGTGTAGTAATGAACCGGATTTTGGTATGGAAACTATGACGACCTATTATCCTGTTTACCAGAGTTATTACAAAGGGTTGAATGAAGCAAATGAAATACTTAGATTGGAAAATCAGGCGTTGGGTCGCACTTACGATCGTATCTTATTAAGCAATGGTGGCTTTACAAGCAATGTGCCCGGTATGTTGAGTTATGCTAAAACGTTTTTTACTTCTTATGCGGCTGATACTGATCCAAATAAAAAGCTCGATTTTTTTGCTTTTCATAGTTATGGTGAATCTAACCGGCCAATTGAATTATTAACTGCACGCAGCAGGATTGATAGTGCTATGCGGTCGCATAGCTTACCTGTTATTCCTGTTTTTCTGTCAGAATATGGTATGGTTGGCGGGTCGTCTTTGCCAAGTGGCTTAACATTGGAACAAACTGTAACCATGCAGCCTGCAGGTCAATTAACCAAAGCATTTTATCTGTACGAAGGAGGAATTGACAGGGTGATGAACTGGCTGATACATCACGCAAACATTGAATATAAATCTGAATTGCTGGACGTACAGAATGGCTATGCCTCACCTTATGGGAATGCTTTATTGTTATCAAAAAAATTTTCAGATCTTAAAAACAGGGTGAAGGCGGAATCAAAAGGTATTAACAGTGTAGGTCTCGGAACCCATGTAATGGCTTCTAAAGGAGATAGTAAAGATATTGCAGTGTTGGTATGGAACTATAACTGGACCACAACGCTGGCAGATAAAACAATTACGGTACTTATTAAGAATATCCCGAAGGGCCATTTCGGCGATAAAAAAATAAAGAGCAGTATGTATGTAATAGATTCCCGTAACAATAATTTTTATATCAACCCTTCACAGACTTCGCTGGCAGTTACTTCCGGGCAGGTATATGATTACAAGTCATTCTTAAAGATCCCGGTTTTATTAGAAAGAAGTTCTGTTGTATTAATAATGCTTACTCCTGAATAGTAGACATAACGTGAATGATAAGAAAACAACAATATCAAAATATAAATGAGGTGTTACAACAATTACCTGCTAAGGTTCTACATACAGCGGTCGTGTCACATTACAATTCGGAATCAGCAGAAAAAAAGGGAAAGCGATTTGCCAAAAAAATGAAGCGATTGCAGAAGCAGTTAAAAAATGCTAATTATCACATAATTTAATATAATAAGAATGAAAAAACTATTTCACACTACCGCTGTTATGGTCATTTTTTTGTTTTTCTTAAGTTGTGCTACTACAAAAAAACAAAGTACATCAAATACTGATATTTCTGCGAAATGGATCGATAAGAATTTGCAGGATGCTGCAACCCAGTATAAGTACTTTATAACAAAAATCCCCGAAGGAGTAATGCCTCGATCGTTTACAAAAGATACATTAAGAACATGTCCTTCAGAAAATTGGACAGCTGGTTTTTATCCCGGTACCTTGCTCTACCTCTATGAAAATACAAAGGACGAAGTTTTATTTACCGAAACATTGAAGAAGATAAAACTGATGGAAAAAGAACAGTACAATAAAGGCACACACGATCTTGGTTTTATGATGTATTGCAGCTATGGTAATCTTAATCGTATTACTCCCAATGAAGAATATAAAAAAATACTTATTAATTCTGCCCGGTCTCTTGCTACAAGATTTAATCCTGCCGTAGGATGCATCCGTTCCTGGGGCCGGTCTAATGATACCTCAATGTTCAGAGTAATTATAGATAATATGATGAATCTTGAATTATTGTTTTGGGCAGCAAAGGAAACCGGAGATAGGTTGTTGTACGATATTTCCGTTACACATGCAAACACCACCATGAAGAATCATTTCAGGCAGGATAATAGTTCTTATCATGTAGTGGTTTATAATCCGCAAACAGGCAACGTTATGAAAAAGGAAACAGCACAAGGAGCTGCTAATGAATCTGCATGGGCACGTGGACAATTATGGGGATTATATGGCTATACATTGATGTACCGTGAAACAAAAGATAAAAAATATTTAGATCAGGCACAACACATAGCTGCTTTTATTTTAAATAATCCAAATCTGCCTGCGGATAAAATTCCTTATTGGGATTATAATGCGCCCGGCATTCCTAATACGTTCAGGGATGCTTCATCTGCCGCTATCATGGCTTCTGCATTAATAGAACTTGCCGGATATAGCAACCCAACATTAGCAAAAAAATATATGAGCACTGTTGAAATTATTTTGCGCACACTATCTTCTCCGGAATATAAAGCTGCGATTAAAGAAAATGGAGGATTCATACTCAAACATAGTGTGGCTCATCTGCCAAGAAATACTGAAGTGGATTCACCATTGCCATATGCTGATTATTATTATGTAGAAGCAATGATGAGATATAAAAAATATTTTAGGTTATAGAAATGAATATCAATTCTACAATATTATGGGTCTTTATTGCAGGATTATTGTTCACTTCGGAATATGCAATGGCTGATACATATTATATTAACAGCAGATGGGGAAATGATGCAAACACCGGAAAAACAAAGGATAATGCATGGAAGAGTTGTATTAATCTTGAAAAAAATAAATTTTTACCCGGCGACAGTATTTTGTTTGCAAATGGTTCTAAGTACAACGGAGGTTTTGTGTTCAACAGTTCGGGTACGAAAGAAAAGCCCATCGTGTTTTCAAATTATAGTGTAGGTGCAGATATTATTATTTCCACGCCAAGGGAAATACTCAGCCCTGTATTTGTAAAGTATGGTGCAGGGCCACAGCCGGCATTTACAAATCCTGATTGGAATATCCTTAATGGAAACATCTTTCAAATACACGGAAGTTATATAATCATCGATGGATTATATTTTCATGATAATACCAATCCGCCAGGTTCTGATCGCAAAAATAAAAATGTTCAAAAGCTGGGGGCAATTTATTTCGCATTAGGTACGCATAATAATATAGTTCGCAATTGTGAATTTTTTCATACTCCTGTGGCTATTAAAATAAAAGGTTCATATAACCTTATTACGCATAATTATTTTCACAATGCACCCGATTCAATGGCGCATAGCTGGGGGCCTATTGCAATAATGATTGTAAAGCCGCATAATGAAATTTCTCATAACAGGTTTATGAATTATGGATCCTATGGAGGTCCGTATGGTTCCGATGGAGGAGTGATTGAACTGGATGGTGTTGATAATGATTTTGAAGGAAAAGATATAAATATTCATCACAACACTTCTATAAATAATCATGGATTTTTAGAATTAGCCGGAAGGAATGTGGATAGCATAACGGTGGCTTATAATTTAAGTGACGACAGGAACCAGTTTATCGGAGGCGGATCAATGAAGAATGTTCATGTGTTTAATAATACAGTGATAAGAACCCGTGAACCAAATGTAGATCGCTACATCTTCTGGACCTTCAACCGTGATTCTACTTTTTTAGTTGTTAGAAATAACATTTTTGTTTTCGCCAAAGACATAAAAGTTTTTGGTCCTTATATAAAACCTGTAGGTCATAAACGCACAAGAGTTGGCGAGCAGGTGCATGATCATAATCTATATTTTTCACCCGGCAATCCTGATCCCATTGGAATACCACCCGGTAAAGGAGATATTATTGCCGATCCTCTTTTCGCAGATTTAAAAAACAGGAATTTCAGATTGCGGGAAAATAGCCCGGCTATCAATGCTGCTGTTAAAACAAAATATAAAAATGATTTGGATGGTTATCCTGTACCAAAAACAAGGTTACCGGATATTGGCGCATATGAATTTTAAACGTATCATTTCAAAAAAGAAATTTTGTACTGATGAAAATAAAAAATCTAATTATAATTTTTTTAGTATTGATTAATACAGTTTCTTTTTCGCAGGAAAAAAATATTGCTTTACAAAAACCTGTAGTTACTACATCCGAAGCGGTAGGATTTCCTCCATCTAAAATTACAGACGGTAATATATCCAGAACATCCAAATGGGAGGCAGCAAATGGTAAAGCTCCGCATATTATAGAAATCGACCTTAAAAAATATTATACCATTAGTGAAATAAAGGTCCATAGTGGTATTATGGATGCTGAAAAGGGAAGCGATGAAACAAGCCAGGCTGCAGGATTCTGGTCAATGAAAAATTTTAAAATGCAGTACTGGGATGATGCCAATTGGAGTGATTTTCCCAAAAGCGAAATACATGAAAACAGGCATACTACAGTTGTATTTACTTACAAACCTGCAGTAACAACATTTAAAATGCGTTTGGTTTGTGATGATGGTGAACCTATCAGCATTATGGAGATTGAAGCATTGGGGAAAGAAGCATTAAATATGCCGGCTCCTCCAACTATAATATCCACTATCAAATCACCCGTCCGACCTCATCATCCGGGCGGGCAACAATCTGCAGAGCAGGCACAACAAGCCGTAATTGCAGTTGGCAATAAAACAGTTGGTAAAACAATGAAATATGTTGGTTATAACCAGGGTTATTATTTCCCGGGTAGTAATATTTCAGCCTGGTTAGAATATTCTAACGTTAACAGCTTAAGGGTATGGACAAGCCTGAATTCTTTTGTGCCGCAGACGGCTGTACAGATTGATAAAAATATTTCTTCAATAGATGAATTTGATAAAAGAAAAAATGAATTAAGACAAAGCCCTGAGAATAATAAATATATCAAATGGAGTATTTTGCTGCCTCTTTACGATAAGCCTGATTCTTCATCTACCAATGCAATGGTTTTTAATTATGCACTTTCGGAATTAAAACGATTAAGCATAGATGTTATTTTGCAAACAGGCAGTACAGATTTTGAAAATACCTGGGAAAATAAATGGAAGCAATGGCAGCGTCATTACGCATTGGCTTATTATGCTGCTAAAAAAGGTGATGTGGCAATGTTTGCCATGCAGAATGAACCCAATCACCGCAACTCCGGGCCTATGAAACTGGACCAATGGATAATGGGCATGCAGATTGTTTCGGATGCAATTCATTGCGCTGTTGCAGATGTAAATAAAAAGTATGGTAAAAATCTCACTCCAAAATTCGTTGGCCCGGTCACGGCAGGCAATAATCCCGAATGGTGGGCAGCTGTAGCCAAAAATATTCGCACAGATTATCATGGTAAAACAGTGGATAAAGATTTGCTTGAAATATTTTCGACCCATTCATATAATTCACCTGCGGTGGGGTATGAATCCCGGATTAAAAACATCCGTGAGATCATTCAGGAAAATCATCCTGCCAAACAACCCGTACCTATTGTTTATACAGAAATTGGCCGGTGGATGAACGCTTATCTGATAGATAAAGAAGAAACAATGGATTCACCTTCATTGTTCACTGAATGGGCAGGCATCTATTCAAATAATATGAAGAACGGAGGCTATGGAATGTGGGCATTTAAATTTGCCAATACCGCTAGTGGCGCATATCCGAGAGGTATAAAATCAGGTCATCATTTTATATGGCAGGGTAAACGGATAGTTGAAGATGCTTATAAAAATCTTGCATTAGCAAAAACTGTTACAACAAGTAGTGCAAAGAGCGCCTCTACATTAATTACTGATGGAAATAAATCGGATGCTTCTGCATGGGTAGCTGATTCTGCAGTAAATGAAAAATGGATTGAAATTGATCTTGGTAAAACATATGAGTTAGGTAGTGCAGTCATATACACGGGTTCTGCATCCGGAGTTTATACTGCGCCTGATCGTGTAAAAAACTTTAGGCTCCAATATTTTTCAGAAAATATATGGAAAGACATTCCCGGTTCTGAAGAAAAAGAAAATAAATATGCGCAGGTATTTCAAATTTTTAAACAAGCTGTATCAACAAACAAAATACGTTTTATAAGCTCTGATAAAGGTAGTTTGAAAGTAAGAGAGATAAAATTATTTGCAAAAAAGGGTGGACCATCTAATCAATCCAATTATAATGTATCCGGCATTCAGCGAACAGGACAAGTTGTTCGTTTGTTTGCAAAAGGATTTAAAGATGAGCGGCCATTATTAGAAACAAAAGCTTCGTTAGAGGATAATGGTTTGGATAGTTATACTTCTTATGATGAGAAGTCTGGAAACTATTATATGTGGCTGGTGCAACGGGGTTTGTTTGATTATAAATTGAAGGTTGATCTTAAAGATCTTGATATTGCAGCAGGAACAACTATTACAGCTGAAACAGTAAACCCATCTTATTATGGCGAAGTAACCGGCATCATCAATTTTTCTGCGGATAAAAGTTTTGATTTTATTTTACCTGCACAAAGTGTTGTTTTATTGACTATACCAAAATATACATTAACAAAGACCCACCTGGCAGCTGCTGAAACTGCAACTGCTGTAGCAGGAAAAAAAGCTTCAACAATCAATACAGAAAAAGATTTAAGTGTTCAGCTAAATGCAGCAGAGCCGGAGAAGAATAATGTTTCTTATATATGGTTTGATATGACCCGTGTATTTTTAAATAGAACCAAACGAATTTTATTAAAAGTTAATGGATACACCGATAAAACCAATGCTCCATATCGTCTGCATGTATACGGCATTCCTTACATTCAGTGGGATCAAAAAAAACTTACATGGAATAATGCACCGCTGCTGGATAAGAAGGAAGCATTGATAAAAGAAGTAGGACAAAAAGCATTTGTTGCAGGTGAAATAGCATTTTCCAATCAACCCAAAGATCATTGGCTGGATGTAACAGACCTGGTAAAAAAACACCAGGGTAAAGTATTTACGTTTGTATTCGTTCGTGAAACAAGACAGATGGGTGATGATGAAGATAAAGGGAAAAAGGTTATGATAAATACTACCGAAAGTAATAAAAAACCAGAACTTATTTATTGGAACAGTAACTAAAATGTACAAAACTAAAATATCAATCAAAGTTATTACTGCTGCTAAAGGATCAGTAATATTTACTATAATTCTACTGTTCCTTTCCATGTTATTACCAACGAGCCTGGTAGCTACAGGTAAAATAATACTTACAGAAAGTGGTAAAGCTAAATTGATAATATCTGTTCCTGTTAACCCCACGATTGCACAGCAATTCGCTGCCTCTGAGCTTGCAAAATATTTGCATAAAATATCAGGGGCCATCTTTCAGATTAAAGCATTTGAAAAAATACCTGCGATATTACTTGAAGTAAAAAAAGGCAAACCGGAAGAAGCATACTCTATTTCCATAAAGAATAACAACATAATTCTTTCAGGAAATTCTGATCGTGCTGTTTTATATGCAGTGTATCATTTCTTAGAACGTATCGGATGTGTTTGGCTGGCGCCCGATTTTTCCATGTATAACGGCAGGAATGAAATAGTACCTTCAAATCCTGATCTTGCTTTTACATTGAATGCTCCTGTAAATTCTCAGCCTGTATTTGCATACAGAAAAATTGATGTTGACGGTGGACGTACTCATAATGCAGAGAACCTGAAAAAGATGGTTGACTGGATGATGAAAGCCAGGTATAACGTTTTAAGAGTACCGGTAAATTTAAACGGAAATGATCGTGTTCGATGGGATAAGTGGCGTGATATTGTGTTGCCGGAACTAAAGAAGAGAAATATGATATTGGAAGTTGGAGGTCACGGTTATCAGAATTTTATAAATGCTAAAATGGAGAATGGTACTCTCTTTAAGACCCATCCGGAATGGTTTGGGAAAGACAGTACCTGTAAACCTTCACCGTCTGAACGATTGGTGTTTAATACTGCTAACATAGAGGCAGTTGATTACGTAATTAAAAATATCATTCAATATATTAAACTACACCCTGAGATAAAAATATTCGGGTTGTGGCCCTCAGATGTGGGGAGATGGCAGGATTGTAAGGACATGGAGAAATATGGTAGCCCACAGGACAGGCAAGCTGCCTTTGCAAATAAAGTTGAAAAGGAAATACATAGAATTCGTCCCGATATTATCCTTGAAATAATTGCCTACTCATTTACCTTATCAGTACCCCTCAAAGTTCCGTTAAGTAAAACAATACAGGTGGATTTTTGTCCTATCAATCAAAGTTTTGAAAAACAGATATATGATACAAGCTCAGTGAGAAATAACGGGTACGCTGAAGAATTAAAAAAATGGCGAACTAATTTTTCCGGAAATGTTGGTTTGTATTCTTATTACCGCAAATATGCCTGGAGATCCGCCCCTGTTGTGATCCCACATTATATTCAAAATGATATACAATGGTATGCTAAGCTTCCTTTGCAGGGGATATCAACTTATGCAGAGCCCGGAGATTGGTTTACGTATGAACTCAATCATTTTACACTTGGACATGTATCATGGAATCCAAAAATTAATGTAGATTCCCTAAGTAAACTTTATTTTGATGGTCGCTATGAAACAAACAGTAAATATGCGGAGGAAGCTTACAACGCATTGGAACAAATTACCCCTTTATACGGGAGCCTTCCTTTCACCTCAAGGAAATCAAGAAAAGAAATTGAAGCAGCAAAAAAGAAAACAGAATTACATATTTCAATTATTCAATCAGCATTAAAAAAGGAGAATGATAATAATTTATCAGGCAATTTAGGCAGGCTATTACTCATGCTAAAATACCTGGAAAAAGATTTGAGTATCCAAAGTTCATTATCCACCAACGCATCCGGAGAAAAAGTATTAAACCAAATTAAAAGCTTGCTTGATTTTTTACAGACAAACATTGATGAGGGAGTTTTTATACTAACAGGAGATAATGACCTTGCAAGATTTACGAAGAAATATGGACTTACCAATCAAAGCCTGTTAGATTGATACTAAAATGATCGAAGATGATTAAGAATAATATGTGCAGAATCAGTTTTTACATTTTAATTATGTTGATAGGCGCGGTGCATATAACAGCAAACGTCTTTGCCAATGTAAAGTTGCCTGCCATCTTCAGCGATAAAATGGTATTGCAGCAACAATCAAAAGTTGCTGTTTGGGGCTGGGCAGATCCGGGAGAACGAATAATAATTATAGGAAATTGGTCCGCTAAATCTGTTTCAGTTACAGCTGACGCATCCGGTAACTGGAAAGGCTGGTTGCAAACGCCAAAAGCAGGAGGACCTTACAAAGTAAAAATAACGGGTAACAATAGTGTAGAATTAAATGATGTTTTAATAGGAGAGGTATGGGTTTGCTCAGGTCAGTCTAATATGGTTATATCGTTAATATCAAGCTATAAAGGCAACGAAGAAATAGCAATAGCGGATTATCCAATGATCCGTTATTTTAGTGTAAAGAGGCAATACGGTTCACAGGAATCTAACGATAGCCCCGGTTCCCTTTGGAAGCAAGCATCACCTCAAAATTCCGGCTCATTTTCAGCAGTAGCATATTACTTTGCAAAAAAAATCCATAAATACTTGAATGTGCCAGTAGGGATTGTGTATGCTGCATGGGGTGGTACACCTGCCGAAGCATGGACTCCAAAAGATGTTTTACTTTCAGATAATTCACTTTCGGTTTACATAGATCGTTGGAAAAAGATACATGAAAATGTGGGCAAAGATTCTGTAGAATATCACATTGCTTTAAGAAGATGGGAGAAAAACAAAATACACCCCGATAGCACCAAAATAAAAAAACCGTCTGAGCCGCAAACCCTGATCTATTATAAACGGCCATGGCGTGAACCAGGTGTGCTTTTTAATGGTATGATCAATCCTGTTATTCCTTATGGCATAAAAGGTTTTTTATGGTACCAGGGAGAATCCAATATTGGGTATGCCAATGAGTATTATCATTTATCCGGCGCCATGATAAATAGCTGGCGAAGCAAATGGAATTCACTTAACTTGCCATTTTATTTTGTACAACTTCCTGCTTTTGGTTATAACAACCTTGATGCTGCAGCAAGATTAAGAGAATCACAATACCAAGTGACGGAAAAGATACCCAATACAGGAATGGCAGTTACCCTCGATGTTGGTAATATGAAAGACATTCATCCTACCCGTAAAAAGGAAGTGGGTGAAAGGCTGGCTTTAATTGCATTGGCTAAGAACTACGGAGCTAAAAAAATTATTTATAAAGGGCCTGAATATAAAAAAGTTTATACTGAAAAAGGAAAAGTTATAATAGAATTTGATACTTATGACTCCGCATTAAAAATGCACGGCGATACTTTGAAAGGATTTGAAATTGGATATACTTTACCTAATAGTGATAGTATGATTTATGTACATGCAGATGCAAAAATAGAGAGCAATAAAGTAATTGTTTGGAATTATAAAGTGAAGCAACCGCTTGAGGTTAGGTATGCCTGGTTATTGATAGGAGAAGCCAACTTATTTAATAAAGAAGGGCTACCTGCCTTTCCCTTTAGAAAAAAGCTAGATCAAAAATGAGATAAAAAAAATTGCCCGCAGTATAAGCAGGCATTTTTCATTTTTATAAATAATTATGTTATCCAAATAAGCCACCTTTCTTAAAGCTTCTTATTGCTTCCCCGATTTTAAATCCGTTATTATAAATTTCTATTTTATAATTTCCGGGTATAAAGCTTTGGGCTTTTGCCAGTTCAATCTGCACTTTTTTTCGCTCACCCTGTGTATAATCAACATCTACTTTTTTAGTAGCAGATTTTTCCTGTCCATCTCTTGTTACAAATTTTGCAGCACCACCATCAGGTAAAATTATTGCCGAGCCATCCGGTGCAATTATATTAACATAAATTTCTTTAATCCCGCTTTGTGTTATCCTGTTCTCATCAATATCAAAGGATATTTTTAGTTTATCAACCTGTTTTGCTGTGGTAGTTTCTTTTTCCTTACCATTGTTTCTCTCCTTTACACCGGTAACGGTAAAGTTAGAAGCATGTAAAGTAGAACCTATATCAATTACATTTTCTTTTTCTTTAATAACCGTTTTGGCTGAATCAAAATGCCTTCTTACTACATCTCTTTCTACAGTAATAACACGGTTATCTTCTGCAAGTTGTATGTTTTCACCTTTTAGTTTTTCAATCTCTGCAGTATATGTCTCTATACTCGCTTTTAATTGTCTTATCAATCCTCGTGCCTGTGCAAGCTGAGATGATGTTGCATTCTTATCACTTATAATTTTTTGAATTCTTGTTTTTAATTCCTGTATCTCCTTATCTTTTGATTTTAATAAATTTTCCGCATTTGCATTTGTGCTTTTTAGCATATCAATGCTCATCACGGCATCATTTAGTTCCCGCTGCAGATCATTTTTTGATAAATCGTTTGAACTTAACTGCATCGATAATTGTTGCTTGTTTTCGCTGGATTTGGATTTATCCCAGACTAAATATCCAATTGTACCTAATAAAGCTGCAATTAATACACCTAATAAAATTCCATTACGGTTGAAATTTTTATAATTGTATTTGAAAGAACCCTTCTTAGGTGCAGGATTTTTTCCGGACAGGTTACCAGTTGGAAAATTTTCAAAGCTCATATAGAATAATTTGAGGTTTAAGAAAGGGGTTTTAAGCGGATGTAGAGATTAATGTTTTCCAGAATCATGCCAGCCAGTGATTATTATGTGGTATTAGAAATTTTTAGGATTTCTTTTGGAGTATCTCCTATCCGGTTAGGATTAAATTCCAAGTGCTGAAACCTAAAATTTTTTAGGAAAATAGCATGCAATTTGATACTTCTTAAGTAATTCAAGCTCATCTAAATGAACATCAGGTTATCTATCCTGTTTCTTTTGCTATTTATTATCCTTTCTTCCTGGCAGGACCCATATAAACAAGGTAGGGAAGCTTTGGTTAAAAACTATATTGAAAAAAGAGGTGTAAAAGATAATGCAGTACTCAATGCTATGCGGAATGTAAAAAGACATTTGTTTGTTCCCCAAAATCAAATGGCAAATGCTTATAACGACCGGCCAATGCCTATTGGATATGGGCAAACTATTTCTCAGCCTTATATTGTTGCTTACATGACCGAAATTATTAAGCCAAAACCGGATTTTAAAGTACTTGAAATAGGGACAGGCTCTGGTTACCAGGCAGCCGTGCTTGCTGAAATTGTAAAAGAAGTTTATACCATTGAAATAGTTCCTGAACTTGGAAATACAGCGGCACCACGCCTGCAAAAGCTTGGGTATAAAAATGTAAATGTAAAAATAAGTGACGGATATCATGGGTGGAAAGAACATGCGCCTTATGATGCAATTATTGTTACGGCTGCTGCTGAGTTTGTTCCACCCCCATTAATTCAGCAATTAAAAGACGGAGGCAAAATAGTGATACCGGTTGGCTCTCCTTTTATGACCCAAACGCTAATGCTTATTGAAAAAAAAGGAAAAAAAATTACTACAAAAAGTTTGATGCCGGTAGTGTTTGTTCCGTTTACCCGAAAGGGGTGATTCCTTTATTAGTTCTTACCATTATTCAAGGTTTCGTAAAATGAACAAACAAAAGCTCCTTTTTTCCATTGCCTTACTCTCAGCGGCAATAATTGCTTTCCAGCTTGCTCTCATGCAGATTCTTTCTATTGTTCAGTGGTATCATTTTGCATATATGGTTATTTCTGTTGCACTGCTGGGGTTTGGCGCTGCAGGAACCGTTCTTGCAATTTTCAAAAAAACCCTTATAAACCGTATAGATATTCTTCTTCCTTTATTAATGATCAGTACAGGCATTATCATAGCATTAGTCACTGATGTATCTCAAATGTCTTTTATTCGTTTCGATTCTTATTTATTATTTGCAGAATACAGCCATACTGGGAAATTGCTGCTTACTTACCTGTTGTTTTTTCTACCATTTTTTCTTGGCGCTTTGGCAATCGGGTTGATATTTGTGAAATATGTGGATAATATAGGGAAGATTTATTTTGCCAATTTATTTGGCTCTGGTGCAGGTGGAATGATTGCATTATGCCTTATCTGGCTCTTTTTCCCAAAGCAATTACCGGCATTTATTGCTATTTTACCTGTAATTGCAGGAGTTTTATTACTTCCGGTAACTAAAAGATTTTTTTTTATTGGTTTCACAATCCTTGCTGCATCGGTTATTGTATGGAAATGTTTTAATCCTCCCCAGCTTATTTTATCAGAATATAAAGACATTAGTAAAACATTGCTTCTTCCGGAGGCAAAAATTACATCGGAAAAAACAAGTCCCTACGGTGTTATTCAAACCGTGTCTTCACCCGTTTTGCGATATGCGCCTGGTATGAGCCTTACTGCCCAAACTACTGCACAAATAAAAATGGCTGCATTTATAAACGGCGAATGGTTTGGCGCCGTTACTGAGTGGAAAAGAACTGATACTTCACTAATTCTTGATTATACAACTGCTGCCCTGCCATACATTATGGCAAATAGAAATAAAGTATTGGTGCTTAGGTCGGGCACTGGTATTGATGTGGCGCATGCGATTAGCAGGGGTGTGAAATATATTACAGCTGTTGAGCCTAATTCAATTATTATATCCACTTTACGAGATGAATTTTCCCGGGAAACAGATTCATTATTTTTTCATCCCGGCGTTTCAATACATACTATTGAGCCGCGTACGTTTTTAATGATGGACACATCCCATTACGACCTGATTACGCTTCCCATGGTAGGTACATTTGGCGGCTCATCAGGCTTATATGCATTGCAAGAGCAGTTCTATCTAACAAAGGAGGGCTTTCATGAAATGTGGAGAAAATTAAATGCTGGTGGAGTTATCAGTATTACATCATGGATGGATTATCCGGTACGCAATCCATTAAAAATTCTTGCTACAATAGCTGAAGTGCTTAAAGAATCAGGCTTACAAAATCCGAAAGAACATATTGCCGCAATAAGAAGCTGGGGTACTATTACTTTTGTAATGACAAGATCGCCGCTTCAACAGGCTGAAATTATAAACATCCGAAATTTTAGTGAAGAGATGATGTTTGATCCTGCTATTCTTCCGAAGCTGGATAGTGGCGAACGAACTCGGAACAATCAATTTCAGGATGAAAGATTTTTCGATTATGTTGATCAAATACTTTCATCGGAAAGCAGCCGTTTTTATGAGGATTATGATTTTAATATAAAGCCGGCTACTGATAATAAACCATATTTTTCCCAATATATAAAATGGGGAAATCTTGAAAGATTGGGTGAATTTTTTGGTAATCGTTCGCTTCCGTTTTTTGAAATAGGTTATCTGCTGGTTATCATAACACTTATCCAGATATCACTGATCTCTTTTATTTTAATTATTCTCCCCCTGTTTAAAATTGGATGGAAAGGGAAAAGCAAGACAGGCATTATTCTATATTTTAGCGGAATTGGATTGGGTTATATGTTTGTTGAAATGGTTTTTATTCAGCGCTTCATCTTATACTTTGGCAACCCTGTTTATTCCGCATCAGCAGTTATAACTTCCTTGTTAATTTTCTCAGGAATCGGCAGTTATCATTCTAAGTATTTTTCATTTAACAGAAAAAGACTGATAATATTATTTTCATTTATTATTTCAATGCTTATTGCTTACTCAATTATATTAACACCTATCCTGCAAAATACAATTCACTTAAATCTTTTCTTAAAACTATTTATTGTTTTTCTGTTGACAGCGCCTTTGGCATTTTGTATGGGCATTCCTTTTCCTGCAGGATTAACTCAGGTATCAAAAACAAATACCGGCGCAGTACCATGGGCTTGGGGAATTAATGGCTGCATATCTGTTATTAGCACAGCGCTGGCTACTATTATTGCTGTAGAAATGGGCTTTACATGGGTAATGCTGTTTGCGGCATTGGCTTATTGCCTGCCAATGTTAGTGCAATGGAAACCTAGGTAGAAACGTCGTATATTTTCAATCCCAGTAATCAAATACTAATTTTACATAAAAATTGCTGATCTTATCAATAATTCAACTAATGCGTCGTTTATATCTCATATTTAATGATTTCTTTGAAACCCAGCTTTAAAAATTCCATCATAATTTTTCTCTTGCTTCCTATGCATTCCTTTGCACAGGATATTACAGGATTGTGGAAAGGGTATTTAAAAATAGACACTACCAGTTTGCCTTATGAACTTGTTATTAGTAAAAGTGGGGAAGACCTAACCGGTTATTCCATCACCGTTTTTATGATAGATAATGTAGAAAATATCGGAGTGAAATCCATTGTATTAAAAAACAAAAATGGAAATATTTTTGTTGAAGACAAGGATCTTGTTTTTAATAATTATACTACACCACCAAAACGTGTTAAGCAATATAACTATCTCGTTTTGGAAAAAGCTGATTCCATAATGACATTATCTGGCACATTCCGTACAAGATCATGGGAAACAAGGTCTTACTCAGGAACCGTTCATTTACAAAAAAAAAATAATGATGAACCCTCGAAATTGATTTCTAAACTGGAAGAAATAGATCTAATGAATACGCTTTCTTTTATGAAGCCAAACACAAAAACAAACCAACAGGTAGCCATTGCTGAAGTAAAAACTATTCCTGCAAAAGAAAAGGGAAAAGAAATTGTATCTGCACCTGTTAAAAAGGAATCCAAAACTATCATTCAAAAGCCGAAAGAAGAAGATATGATAGTAAAAAACCAGCCTGTTTCTCAAACTAAGCTAAAGGATGCAGTTAGTTCTGGTACATTAATAAAAAAACCACAGCCATCACCTATAAAAGAAAAGACGGTAGCAATATCTAAGCCTGCAGCTGATAAAAAGGTAAAGCTTTCAACCCCACAACAAAAAACTATTGCATCAGTTCCCGTTAAAAAACAAATACCTGAAAACATTTCAATAGCAGTTCCTGAACTGTCAAAAAGAAAAATAGAAACAATCCGAACTGTATCTGTTACATCAGACAGCCTTTTACTTAGTTTATTTGATAATGGTGAAATTGATGGCGATACCGTAAGTATTTTATTAAATGGAAAAGTAATTCTATCAAAACAGGGGCTGAGCGCCAATGCTATAAAGAAGACAATTTATTTTACGCCAGATCTTGGCGACTCATTGCAGGTAATTATGTATGCTGAAAATTTAGGAAAAATTCCGCCCAATACGGGGGTGCTTATTTTACAGGACGGCGATGACCGGTATGAAATAAGATTTGCAGGTGATCTTCAAAAAAATTCAGCGATTATTTTAAAACGAAAACAATAAACTAACCCTGAATTTCAGTAATGTTTATAAAAGAAAAACTGCGGCAATAACCTGAGAAATAAATCCCCAAAATAATCCCAGGTAAATATCTTTTTCAGTATGATCACTTACGATAAGCCGTGAAGTACAAACCAGCCCTGTAATAAAAATAGCAATCATTAAAGGAACAGTAAAGGGTGGGGAAGCACTCGTGTTTAAAACCACTATCATTAAGCCCAGCATTCCTCCACAGCCAATTGCATGCATGCTTATTTTAAAATAAATATTTGCAATTAAGGCGAAAGATGATGCAAGAAAAACACCAAAAGTAAATGCAGTAAGTATTTGTGGTACTTCAGCCTGATTGCGGAAGACTAAATACATCCAGAAAAAAAATACCCCCGCTGCCATGTAAGGGACTATCCTGTCTTTTTGCCTTGTTAAAAAAACAGATTCAATAAATCCAAGCCCTTTTAATAATAATACAGTTAATGCGGGGAAGAAAACCATATTTAATGCAACTCTAAGCATAACCCAGGTTCTTGCTTTTTCACCGTAGCCTGCAAAATAACTGTGATTAATAAATACTAAATACCATGTAACATATAAAGGAATGAATAAAGGATGAAAAAGATAAGAAATGACTTTCGCAAAAAAACGTACCGGCGCAGGATGTTTAACAGTATGCTGTAATGTATATTCCGGAGTATATATATTATCCATAAGCAAAACCTATGTTTACAATTCTTTTCGTAATCGTGCTACCGGAATATTAAGTTGTTCACGGTATTTTGCAACCGTACGGCGTGCAATGTTATACCCTTTTTCCTGAAGGAGATCGGTTAATTTTTCATCACTTAAAGGATGTTGTTTACTTTCTGCCTCAATAAGATTGCTTAGTATTTTCTTAACTTCCCTGGTACTTACTTCTTCTCCGCTATCCATTACAAGGCTTTCACTAAAGAAAAATTTGAGACGATAAGTTCCGAATTCTGTTTGTACAAATTTACTGTTGGCAACGCGGCTTACAGTCGATATATCAAGACCCGTTCTTTCTGCGATATCTTTTAATATCATAGGGCGCATTTCTGTTTCATCACCCGTTAAAAAAAATTCTTTCTGGTATTCCATAATAGTTTGCATAGTGCTGAGCAAAGTATGCTGCCTTTGCTTTATTGCATCAATGAACCATTTTGCAGAATCAATTTTTTGTTTGATAAAAAGCACTGCTTCTTTTTGACGTTTATCTTTTTTTGCACCCCTGTCATATTCTTTCAGCATATCCCTGTAGCCTTCGCTTATACGCAGGTCAGGTGCATTTTTAGAATTAAGTGAAAGCTCTAATTTTCCATTATTATTTACAACAAAAAAATCAGGTATCACATAATTTTCCATCCTGTTGCTATCACCAACATGCCCTCCCGGCTTTGGATTCAACCTTATTATCTGGTTAATAACATCTTTTATCTGCTCATCAGTTAAGTTTAAGCCCCGCTGAATTTTTTCGTAATGTTTTTTTGTAAACTCTTCAAAATATTTATCCAGCACTTTAATTGCTGTTTCAACTGATTTTCCATCTCCCGATTTTCTTTCAAGCTGGAGTAAAAGACATTCCCTAAGGTCTCTTGCAGCAACTCCTGGCGGATCAAACTGTTGAATTCTTTGTATAAGCTCTGCAATTTCCTTTTCCGTTGCATCTATATTTTGCCGGAAAGCAAGATCATCTGCAATAGCAGATAGCTCTCTTCTTAAGTATCCATCATCATCAATACTCCCCACTATCTGCTCAGAAATTTTCTGCTGTCGTTCATCCAGGTCAAGCATACTTAACTGGCTTATTAGTATCTCATGAAATGATGTTTCAACCTTATGCGGAATGGTTTTAGTTTCTTCCTGGTCTGGATAATTTTCATCCCGCAATTTATAATCGCCTACATCATCATCCCCGTCATTTACATATTCACTTATATCTATGTTTCCATAATCATCTTCGCTGCCATCCTTATCAAAATCATCCTCAGGGGTTTCAAGCTCTTCTTTTGTTTCTTCAAAGTTATCATCATGCCCGTCTTCCCCGGTTTCGAGTGCAGGATTTTCTTCAAGTTCTTCTTTTATCCGTTCTTCCAAATGTGCTGTAGGAACCTGTAGCAGCTTCATCAGCTGAATTTGCTGAGGAGATAATTTTTGAAGTAACTTCTGTTGAAGGTGTTGGCTTAACGACATCTTTAATTTTAAAACTAACCTTAGTAAGAAACCGTAAATTTACATACATAAATCTATCACATGTTATTTTGGAATAAAATTTGTGGCTTGACGACAATTTTTTTTCTATGTGTCCAATTTTCAAGCGCCCAAGCAGCTCAAATAATACTACCTGGAACACATTTACCGGCAAATCCCTTAACTAAGTCTTCACTTGAACAGGTTAAAAGATCAAATTATAAAGAATTGGCAATTCCATCACGGCCGTTAGCTATAATTCCGAAAAAATATTATACAATGCATTTTGGCATTATGTGTAAAAAGGAAGTAGCTATCGAAAAAGCAACTAAAATACCCTTCAGGTTTAGATTAGGGTCGTTGCAGCATTGTAATTTACTGGAAGGTAAGAGATAAATTTTTATACTGAAGCATATTTATCCTCCAATACCTTTTTTATTACCCTAATAATTTTTTCACCTTTTTCCATAATTTGATCCTGGGTCCATGTAAGGCTTATTGCGGTAGAAATGCAGCGACCCATAATTGCATCGCTGAGATGAAAAGGGTCAATGGAATATTTTTTTAACTGTTGCTGTAATTGTTCGCTTTGATTATTTAAAAAGCCATTATTTTTCAGATGATCCCATTTGCGGATATAATGCCAGTTATTATCAAACCAATAAAAATTTCCGGCTAATATATTTTGAATTCTCATTTCAGCAACTACATCAGCTGTGATATCCGCATCCGGTAAAAACCATGTAAGAAATGTGCAGCTGTCACCATCTTCATCATGAATCTTTCTAAAAGTTACTTCAGGTATGGTAGTTAAAATTGATTTAAGCAACGCATGATTTTTTCTCTGTATAGATAAGAAATTATTTAGCTTTCCTATTTGTGCCAACCCTATTGCTGCATGCAATTCACTTATACGATAATTATATCCAACAAATGGATGCAGGTCCGCGCCACGATCTGCGCCTTTGTGATCATGCCCATGATCAGTATATCCATCGCTTTTTATATAAACACTTTCACTATTGGTTAAAACTGCCCCACCTTCACCACAGGTAATTGTCTTTACAAAATCAAAACTAAATGTTCCTGCATCACCAATTGTGCCTACATGTTTGCCCTTGTAAGTTGCACCTATACTCTGGCATGCATCTTCCAATAAAATAAGATTATGCTCTTCACAAATATTCTTTAATGTATCAATATCAGCCATGCTTCCGCACATATGCACCGGCATAATGCATTTGGTTTTGGATGTTATTGCAGCCTTTACTGCATCCGGATTAAGCGTTAATGATTCATCAATATCAACCAAAACCGGAATTGCGCCAACAGATATAACTGCTTCAAAACTGGCAACGAATGTGAATGCCGGCATAATTACCTCATCGCCATGGCCAATACCCAAAGCAGCGATAGCAGTGGTTAAAGCGGAAGTTCCGCTGCTTGTTAGCTGTGCATATTTGCATCCAAATGTTTCAGTAATTTTTTGTTCCAGTTCCTTAGCCTTCCAGTTTCCTTTGCGTTGGGCATCAAAGCCATAACGCATAAGAATTCCTGTATTCATCACATCATCTATTTCTTTTTTTTCTTCATCTCCAAAAAATTCGTAGCCGGGCATATATTGTAATTAAGTAAATAATGTGTAAAGGTAAAATGATTTATAAACTTATAACCCAGCGATTGTTATCCCACGAAAGATCATATGTTTTACTATGTTCACTTTCATTATTTGTTTTACTGATTGCGGTAAGTGAAATATGGAATAATTTCCATTCCTGGGGAAGTAAACCTGCAGGGATATGTAAATACAAGTTTTTTGCTGAGGGCAAAATTTTATAGATCCTGCTATTCTTTTTTTTACCCTTATTTGAAAATACATAAAACGCATATTGCTTAGCTGCTGATAATCTGTCTGATGAAAAATGTACAACGATATCTTTTGATTCAGCGTTATTAACGATCTTTGCATTTAATTCAGGAATTGGAGGTTTAGTATTATCAATCCAGGGCATAGGAGGAATGATAGCAGGATATTTATAATAATTATTTTGAAGGCTGTCGTTCCAACCATTTGGATTTCTTGCAAACCATTTACTACTATAATAAACACTTCCCTGCACTTGTGGATACCCACGCAATTTTTTTATTTGATTTGGAAGTTCATTTGGGTTTTTCCATGCCGCAGAACCTGCTTCAAATACCCTGTAAATTCCATGGCCAATATATAAATGTCTTCCATAAATATGGGTTGCCCACCAGTCAACCAGTTTTTCAAAACCAACCGTTCTGTGCCCAAGTTCCCAATACAACTGCGGCGCTACATAATCGATCCATTTATTTTTAAGCCACAGTAAAATATCTGCGTATAGATCATCATAATTCGATAAACTGCCTTTTGTATTACTGCCTTCCGGATCTTTATCATTATTTCTCCAAACCCCATATGGACTGATTCCAAATTTGCAAAACTTATTCTCTTTTTTTATTGCTTTGCTTAACATAAGAATAATGGAATCAACATTGCTTCTCCTCCACGTTGCCCTATTTAATCCTTTTCCATACTTTTTATAAGAAGCTGTATCAGGAAAGATGTTTCCGGCAATTGGATATGGATAAAAATAATCATCAAAATGTATTGCATCCAGGTTATACCGGCTAACTACATCTTTAACCACATTAGTTACAAACCGCTGCACCTCCTTGTTACCTGGGTCAAAAAATTTCTTATCTCCATATTCCAAAAACCATTCGGGATTCAGCTTTGTAATATGCGCAGGGGCAATGGAAGTAGTACCAATATTAGCATCAGCACGATATGGATTCATCCATGCATGAAATTCCATTCCCCGTTTATGCGTTTCCCATATCATAAATTCCAGAGGATCATAATATGGTATCGGTGGTTTGCCTTGTGTACCGGTTAGCCATTCGCTCCAGGGCTCGTAGGGTGAAGGATAAAATGCATCGGTTGAAGGACGGATTTGCGCAATGATTGCATTGATGCCATTGCGTTGATGCATATCAAGTAAATTAATGAATTCAAGTTTTTGATTTTCGGTGCTTATGTATTTTGAAGAAGGCCAGTCAATGTTGCTGATCGTTGCTATCCAGACGGCTCTGAATTCATATTTTGGTTGTGATAATGTATCATTAACACAAAATATAAAATAGATGAAAAAGATTAAAGGATATTGTATTGATTTTCTAAGGCTCTGACTTTTCTGTATGTAATGGAGTAATGCCTGTTGCATTGAATTCATTTCTGTAAATTTTTACCAGTAAAATAAAATAACTGATTAGCAGGGGTCCGAAAATTAAACCTAAAAATCCAAACATGCTTAACCCCACTATTACACCAATAATGGTTATTAGCGGATGAACATCGCCAATTTTTTTTAATACAGTTATCCTGGCAATGTAATCAATGTTAGATAAAACAATTACTGAATATAATCCTAACCCAAACCCCTGCCATGTGTTACCGCTTGCAAAAAGGTATACAGTTAAGGGAAGCCATACCAATGCTGTACCTACAACGGGTATTACGGAGCAAACACCGGTTATAAAACCCCATAAAGCAAACTCTTTAACCCCAAATATCCAATATCCTAAAAGACCAACAACACCCTGTATAATTGCAAGCAAAGGAATACCAATGGCATTTGCCTTTATCATCACTTTTGTTTCTGTACCCAGCATGGAAAGATTTTTTTTCCTGAGAGGGATAATTCCATTCAAAAAGGATTCCGTTTTTTTACCATGAATAAGCATGTAATACAAAACAAAAAACATGATTAATAAATTAGTGATAAGATTTACTGTTACACCAAGCATTTTTGGAACACTGTTAGCAACCTTTTGAGAAAAAGCTTTAATATTCTCTTCGCTGAAGGGTTCAAACCCGGTAGCATCCTGAATTTTAGCAGAGAATGTTTTTAAAGCCAGTATTATTTCAACAGGATTATTAAGCAAGGCTGTTAATTTTGGGCTAACCAGCACAATGGCAAAATAAACAGGAAGGCCAATAATTATTATATAAAATATTATATAGAGAAGGGCTGTCCATCCTGGCCGCCATCGTTTCTTGTCAATTAGCTTACAATAAAATTCGCGGCTTAAAATATACAAAGTAATTGCCCCTAATACTCCGGGCAAAAAAACATAAAAATGTTTTATGAGAAGAATTCCCAGCAGTAAGATAACTGCCAAAAGAATTATCTGCCGTAAACGGTTATTA
>MWVW01000093.1_pt1 | contig 22898 bp, 23 predicted proteins | sample 1047191 | NCBI WGS metagenome assembly MWVW01 (sample SAMN06349985, study PRJNA376086) | soil metagenome | isolation source: MtG22-5 sample Antarctic (ecotone) | place: Antarctica
ACAGCAGGTTCAAAGTATTAAATGATGTTGTTACCACTTCTGCAAGAAAATATTTAGATAACGGCATTTACCGGCTGCAGGCAATATTTTTCCGCATCTGGTTTTTGTATTATTTACATTATCCGCAAGAACGGCTATTAAAGCTGCATCGCAAACTTATAAGAAAACATAAACTATAAAACCCGTTTTTATCTTCAGGGAAATTTATTTTAATATTCTTATTTCCGCTGGGGCGGTGTCCCCCACCGCCTATTTTCTTACGATTGCAAAATTTATAAAATCATTTTTAAGCCGCTTCTTATCAAACAAATTTATTTTAATGTTCTTATTTGCTGCACGGCATCCTTTACTTCTGTTACCGGGCGTTTACATACTTTATCCTGACATACATAAATGGTAGTTTGCCCTTCCACAAATTTATTTTCCAGCAATTCCAAACTTGATTTTTCTTTAGTTCCTGTAAGAAGAACATTGGGCAAATAGTATTCATCTATCATCTCACGCTTACTTTCAACATCTTTGCCAACAATAGCCACTTCATACAAACCGCTTACAACAGCGGCTTCTAATAGACCCCAGTTCGGATAAAAATAAATTTGTTGCTGCAGATTTTTTTGAACATTCAACAACATTTGCGTTGCCGTTTTAATTTTAGCATCATCACTAAAAAAATGCCCTAAATAAAAAAGATTTTTTGCCATTTCGGAATTGGAAGAAGGAATTACATTATCTGCTATTTCCATTTTACGTGCAATAAGATTGGAATGCTGATTATGCGTATAATAAAACATTCCGGATGCACTATCAAAAAAATGCGTTTGTGTGTAAGCCGCAATATCATTGGCTTTATACAACCATTTCTCATCAAAAGTTGCCTGGTACAAATTTATAAAAGCAGAAATAGTAAAGGCATAATCATCCAAAAAACCTTCAATAGAAGATTTGCCATTTTTATAATTGCGCTTTATTTCGTTATTACTGCTAATGGCTTTACTCCATAAAAAATTTGCATTTTTAATGGCTGCATCCAAAAACTTTTTTTCTCCAAATGCTCTGTAAGCATCTGTATATCCTGTTAGCATAAGCGCATTCCATGCAGTTAATATTTTATCATCCAAATTAGGATGCACCCGTTTGTTGCGAACAGTTAGAAGTGTTGATTTATCTGCTTCAATTTTTTCTTTGAGCTGTTGTTGAGTGATATTAAATTTTGCTGCTATAGCTTCATCAGAAATACTTCTGAATAAAATATTTTTATGATGCTCCCAATTTCCGGCTGCTGATATATTATAGTAACTTATAAAAAGAGCAGCCTCGTCACCCAAAATTTTTTTAATCTCATCTTTCGTCCACACATAAAATTTTCCTTCTTCACCTTCGCTGTCTGCATCAAGCGATGAATAAAATCCGCCTTCGGAAGAAGTCATTTCTCTTTCAATAAAATCAAGCGTTTCATACACTATTTTTTTATACAGAGGATTTTTTGTTTTCTGAAAAGCATGCGCATATAAGCTTACCAGTTGGGCATTATCATACAACATTTTTTCAAAGTGTGGCACATGCCAAACAGCGTCTGTAGAGTATCTTGCAAAACCACCGCCTACATGATCATAGATGCCGCCCATTGCCATATTATTCAAAGTGGTTGTTACAGCCCGTAATGCATCTTCATTTTTACTGAGGTAATTATAATAAAGCAAGTATTCCCAAACAGCCGGCATCGGAAATTTAGGCGCCCTTTTTTCGCCTCCTTTTTCATAATCTAAATTTGGTTGCATGTTTTTAAAATTGGCATCCAGGTCCTTAATCGTAAATGTGGCTGTTGCTTTATTGAATGGAACATTTTCAATAGCATGAATACCTTGTGTAACCTTTGCAGCCTGCCCGCTGAGAGTCGCCGGGTTTTTTTTATACAGGTCAATAAAATATTCCAGCATTTGTATCCAGTCTTTTTTGGGGAAATAAGTGCCAGCAAAAAAAGGTTTTCCATCAGGCATTGCCAACGCATTTAATGGCCATCCGCCCCTTCCGGTAATTAATTGTGCTGCATTCATATAAACCTGGTCAACATCAGGGCGTTCTTCCCGATCAACTTTTATACAAATAAAATGTTCATTCATTATGCGTGCAACACCCGTATCTTCAAAGCTTTCTTTTTCCATTACATGGCACCAATGGCAGGCTGCATAGCCAATGCTGATGATAATCATTTTGTTTTCACTCTTCGCTTTCTTCAATGCTTTATCTCCCCAGGGATACCAGTTTACAGGGTTGTGTGCATGCTGCAATAAGTAAGGACTGCTTTCGTGAATGAGCTCATTGGTATATAAATGCGTTTTCATTCCGGTTTGTTTATTTTGATTTTGCCCGCAGGAAGCCGCAGACAATAGCAATAAGCTGAGAACAATTATGGGCAATCTATGTTTCATGATGCATTTTTGAGTGTTTTTACCGATGCTGTTTTTTTTGCCAGATACAAAGGTATCACATCAATGAACGGTTAGGTTTGTTTAATATTTGTCAGGATTTATGTTATCGAGCGACTAATTAAACACCTGATTGCAATTATGTAATGTTTGAAAAGTGATGTATAATTACAAGCAGTTCGGAGCTTTAATAGGCTTACTTCCAGATTAAAAAAATATACACGTTGCTTTTAAAATATTTAATTAATGGAATGGTGGGAAACATTTAAGGAATGGTTTTTAAGCCTCGGTGAAAAATACAATGTAAATCCTTACATCTTTGGCGGCATCTATTTAGGCGCTATTCCATTTTTCTTTATTTCACTTTACCGGACAATAAAAAATATTAAAAAGAAAAAATCAATTGTCCTGCCTGTTTTATTAACAGGCTTTTTTTTTGTATCAGCTTATTTATACCTTTTAATAGCCGGTAAAAATATTCCTGTATGGGTGTATGTTTTTATCGGCTTAATGGTTGTTTATGGAATTTATTCTACTATTAAAAAAATAAAGGAAAAACAAAAAGATGAAACCAAATGATAATAATGCAAAACTGCCAACAGATCAACGTCCTTTCAGGATATTAATTATATCAGGCTCTAACAGAAGGCAATACAATTGCCCGGGTGTAGATGGCAAATCCCGAACACTGATGTTGAGGATGGCAGAGATGCTTCCGCAGGAGTGGGAAATAGATTATGAAGACTTGGGTAATGTGTATGCAAGAGAACACATACAAAGCTGTAATGCCTGTGTTTCTACCTCCATGGCATTATGCGTTTGGCCATGTAACTGCTATGAAAAAGATAGCAACAAAGAGCCCGACCTCATGTGGAACTTAGATTTATATGCAAGGTTTGATATGGCTGATGCGTGGGCAATCATTGGCCCTATTAACTGGTACAGTTGCAGCAGCAACTTAAAATTAATGTTTGACAGGTTAGTGTGTATGAATGGCGGCAACCCTGATGAAAAAACAATAGACCATAAGAACCCGGAAAAAGCAATGGCATTGGAACATACAGAAGAATGGAAAGAATTGAGTATTAACCATCTTGAAGGTAGAACCGCTGCCTTTTTTTGTTATGGGGATGATGGCGGTGATGAATTTGACCCGGAAGGAAGGCCAAAAATTTTAAGACATAAGAATTACTTTAACCCCGAACAAGAGCCCTTTGAAAATGACCGGCTTGCTTACCAACCCTTGGTGTGGCAATGCAGATATGGCGGTGTGGAAGTTCCGGATCATTTATGGAAGTACCAACTGATTGGCAAGGATAAAAAGTACAGCGATACACAGGCAGAAGACATGGTGAAGGAAGATGGTTTCATGCAGGGTTTTAATAAATGGGTGGAGGATTTTGAAACCTTTGTAATGAAAAAAGGAAAAGTGCCTCCCGGCAAATACAGAGCATATGGCTTTAAGGCACCAAAGCATATTTGGGCCAATGTTGAGGATGGGATTCGATATTTCAGAATGATGGTAGGCAAAGCTCCAAAAGGTTCTTCACCGAAAATTCAGGACGACCTTGGCTTGAATAAAGATGCAACATGGCATACTAAAAAAGGAGACGGAGAAAAATTAAGAGACGATTAATTGCTCACAGTCTTTGTTTATTTAACCAATATATTTTTATAACATGCAAAAACCTTTAGTACAACCTTTATCTGCCGTAAATAATCCGGAGTTAGAGGAGTTGGTGAAATTCTTTAATGAAACACTTGGCTTTTGTCCTAACAGTGTGCTCACCATGCAGCGCAGGCCACATCTTGCAAAGGCTTTTGTAAACCTTAATATGGCTGTCATGCAAAATGAAGGCAGGGTAACGAGCGCACTAAAAAGGTTGATCGGCTATCTTTCCAGCTATGCTGCAGGTTGCAACTATTGTCAGGCGCACACTATACGTGCTGCTGAACGTTACGGCGCTGAGCAGGATAAGCTGAACAATATTTGGGAATATAAAACTCATCCCGCCTTCACTGATCCGGAAAAAGCGGCGTTTGATTTTGCAATTGCTGCAAGTTCTGTTCCTAATGCTGTTACAGATGAAGTAGCAGATAATCTTCGCCGGTATTGGGATGACGGAGAAATTGTAGAAATTTTAGGGGTTATCAGCTTGTTTGGTTACCTTAATCGATGGAACGATTCCATGGGTACGCCGCTTGAAAATGCAGCACTGCAATCAGGAAAAGATTATTTGGAAAGAAAGGGATGGAGTGCGGGAAAACATAGTTATAAGTAGCACAAACAGGATATGATTAAAAGCATTTTTGATAGTTACGGTACACCCATTTTAATTGGACTGTTCATCATTCTGTTTATTGTTGAAACAAAATTTCCATTAAGAAAAAGAGTACAGAAGAGATGGAAAAGAGGGTTAATTAATTTTGTTGTTTCTATCCCTGCATTTGTATTGCTGCGACTACTGTTTATTCCCGCAATGATTTGGCTGGCAGTAAAAAATCAGCAATGGCATTTTGGATTAAATTATTTATTTGATGCTCCTCAGTGGATACATATTGCTATTAGCTTTTTATTGCTCGATTACAGCAATTATCTATGGCATATAGTTTTGCATAAATTTCCCATGATGTGGCGCTTTCATTTGGTGCATCATACTGACCTTGACCTGGATATAACAACGGCTTTTCGTTTTCATTTTGGTGAGATGATTGGTTCACTTATTTTCCGGGGAGTAGCAATTTTGATGTTAGGTGCATCACCATGGATGGTTCTTATTTATGAGGTAGTTTTTGAAGCAGCTACACAGTTTCATCATAGCAATACCAAACTTCCTTTCAAATTTGAAAAAGTTTTAAACAATTTAATTGTAACACCAAGAATGCACGGTATCCATCATTCCATGCTAAAGAAAGAAACAGACAGCAATTATTCCATTATTTTTTCTTTTTGGGACAGAATACATAAAACACGTCGATTAAATATTCATCAAAACGAAATTGTAACAGGTGTTCCGGCTTATGCAGATGAAAAAGAGCTAACAATTGGGAATCTGTTGAAATTGCCTTTTACTAAAATCAGGAAGTGGAACAGAACTGAAAGGGTTGAAGAAGGAAAGTACAATCAATTAAAACCATAAGTTTTTTATTGATAACAAAAATATTTTTCTGGCTCTCCCATTTTTTAAAATCATGTATAAGTAAAATATACCTTAACAGTTTTAATATTTAAGTAATTGCTTAAATAGTTACTTTTGCTCCATGAATAATATAATTTGTATAAGACCCTATGCAGACCAAATACTGATAGGAGAATGCAAAAAGAAGCTGCAAAAAGCAGAAATATCTTTCAGCAGGTTAAGCCAGGTGCTAAGCCTTGCAGGTAATGATGTGCGAATGAAAATGCTTTATCTGTTAGAAGAAGAAAATGAATTGTGTGTTTGTGACCTGGCAGATATTTTAGAAATGACCATCCCGGCAGTATCGCAACATTTAAGGAAATTAAAAGATGGCAACATCTTACAGACACGCAGGAACGGACAAACCATTTACTATTCTCTCAAGAAAGAACATCTGGAAATCATTAAACCTTTGTTTGAGCATATAACTATTGTTAACTGTAAAAAGCAAAAGGTATGAAACAGGAAACGACATCTAAAGCCCTTACAGGCATAGGAATATTTGCTGCAGCTGCAGCATCACTTTGCTGCATTACCCCACTGTTGGCATTGCTTGCAGGTGCAAGTGGCGCAGCTTCATCACTTTCGTGGTTAGAGGTTGCCAGACCTTATTTAATTGGATTTGCCCTTGCTGCTTTGGCTTTTGCATGGTATAGATCATTAAGTAATAAACAAAATACAGTGTGCGGTCCTGATGGTGCTTGTGTAGTTGAAAAGAAAAGTTTTCTTGATTCCAGAACATTTTTAATCATTATCACTATTACTGCCATTGCATTAATTTCTTTCCCATATTATGCTAAGGTATTTCATCCAAAGCCCAAAGTTCAGGCAGCAACAGTTGCAACAGTTGATAACAAGCAACAGGTAAAGTTTACCATACAGGGCATGACTTGTGAAGGTTGCGAAGAGCATGTAAACAATGAGCTTTCAAAAGTGGACGGTGTAATGACTTATAAAACTTCTTATCCAAGCAAAAGTAGTTTAGTCACTTTTGATAAATCAAAAGTTGATGTAAAATCAATTGCATCAGCAATTAATAAAACGGGCTATACAGTCATGGATTATAAAACTATTATTGAGAAAAAATAAGTATGGAAAAAACATCAACATTACTATCAACAATCACTTGTCCTAATTGTGGTTTTGAGAAAGAAGAAACAATGCCTACAGATGCTTGTCAATACTTTTACAAGTGTATAAACTGCGAAACAGTTTTGAAACCGAAGCAAGGTGATTGTTGTGTATTTTGCAGTTACGGAACAGTAGCCTGCCCACCAATACAAATGAATAAATCATGTTGTGCATAGCTTTATAAGATTTCAAGAATCCAAAATTCTGTAATACTTAACCTTACTTATATAACTAAACTCATAGAAACTGCGTTACTTTTGTTATAGAACATGAAAAAAGTTGTCCTCATATTACTCATTTGCAGTTACTCATTGGCTACAATGGGCTTTAGCTTAAAGGAGTTTTATTGCTGCGGCAAGCTCAAATCTGTTTCATTAGAGCTTACTCCCAATAAAAAGCAAACATGCAATAAAGGCGATGGAAGTGGTTGCTGTGATAATAAATACCAATTTTATAAGGTTAAAGACAACCATCTTTCAGGAAAGGCTGTAGACATTCCTCTCAACTATTTTACTGATGTCGACTTATTTACTTCGGAAGTTCAATCTATTTCCTTTGTAACAAATGAAATTGATCTAATTAACGGAAGCCATGCACCGCCTTTATATACTGGAGTTCCTATTTTTATTTCCAACTGCGATTTCAGAATTTGATTTTCTTCTTCTCTACATGACAGGCATACACATTATTAGCCTGTAATTCCTATTTCAATTATTTCAACACAAGTAGTAGCACTACTTAAACTTACTTATTCTTTAAAATTTTAAATTATGAAAAAGATATTCTTAATAGCTATAGCGATATTCTACTTAGCTATAGTATTTACAGCCTGTTCAGACAATAATAACAAAGCAAATACAGAACAGTTAGCTAAAGATGAAATGTACACCTGTACCATGCACAACGAAGTAATGGGCGACCATCCCGGCGAATGTCCTAAATGTGGGATGAAGCTGGTAAAACAAAAGATGACGCCTGAACAGGAAAAGATGATGAATGAGGGCACGTATGTAAAGCCAAAAGAATAATAAAGTACAATTGGGCGACAGCAATCCTGAAGACCGGGCAACAGCGGAACTGAAGAAGCATTAAAATTAAATCAAAATGGAAAATCAACAAATGCAAAGCTGCATTGATGCCTGCGAAGCATGTGCAGAAGTATGTGACCAATGCGCAGAAAATTGCAATGGAAAATCTGAGATGGCGCAATGTGAAAAACTCTGCAGAGAGTGTGCTGATGCTTGCCGTAAGTGTGCAGAGGAATGCAGAAGTATGAGCAGCACGGCTTCTCAAACAGCGCAGCAATGCGCCGATGCGTGCCGAACATGTGCCGAAGAATGCGAAAAGCACGACAACGAAATGTGCAAAAAATGCGCAGAAGAATGCAAAAAATGTGAAGCAGAATGTAGAAAGATGGCGGCTTAAATTTCTTATCTAACAGGCTATTGGTGAATGATATACTGATAGCCTGTTATAAAATTTATTTTATGATGAAAGATTGTTGCGGCGGCATGGGAGTAATGATGTGGATTTTTATGCTGTTGGGAATTATAATTCTGGTTGCTTTAATTATTTGGATAGTTAAGAAAGTAAAATAAATGTAACCCTCATGGTTCAAAAGACTGGCATCCTGTTGCGTATTACCTATGTTATTCATGCGCCGCCGTCAGTATAAGAAGTTCTGATTTTAAACATTTAAAATAAAAAACAATGAAAGCAATTTTGAAACTACTGACATTTATAGCGTTTGCCATCATTTTTCAGGCTTGTAAAAATGAAGATTTAAAAACTGTTACCACAACAACAACTGATAATTACAACATTGTTGTTTTAAGTGACAAAGGCTCAATTAAAAACGGTAAAGGAAAGTTTTACCTTGAATTTCAAAATGCAGCTAAAAATCAGCCGGTGAATGTAGGTAATGTAAGAGTGCAGGCAAATATGCCCATGCCGGGAATGCCGATGGTCAATGATGCTGAAGTATCAAACACCGATAAGCCGGGTCGCTATGCTGTGAAATATGATTTATCCATGATTGGAAATTGGACGTTGAATGTTCGGTTTGATGATAATAAGTCTGTTACCCTGCCAATAACGGTGAATTGAATATCACAACTTAAAGAATATGAACAATCTTAATCCTGTCATTTTTATTGTACCGCTTATTACTTTGCTATTGACGGTAGTAATGTTTATTAGCTTATTACGAAAAGTGGATGATAAGGCAGCTTTCAAACGATATATTTTAATTACACTGGTGTTGTCTTTTCTGTTAAACCTGGCATGGGAAGTAATTCAATTGCCTTTATATAAAGATGCTTCTTTCGACATTCAGCATATTGCATTTTGCGGTTTAGCCTCTGTAGCTGATGCTATCATGGTCCTTCTAATCTATTTTGTTTTGGCTCTCATATATAAAGACCCATTATGGATAAAGCATTTAAATCTTAAACGTACCTTAATCATTGTTCTAATAGGTGGCACTGGTGCAGTATTAGCAGAGATAAGACATTTGTCACAAGACAATTGGGTTTATTCTTCATCAATGCCAATCGTTCCTTTCGTTAATGTTGGTCTTTCACCTGTTCTACAATTTATGTTCTTACCTGTTATAAGTTATTATTTAAGTTTTTACTTCTTAAAAAAGAACTATGGTTCACAAACTCATTGAATTTTCCTTACGCAACAGGTTCATTGTCCTTTTGGTTGCAGTGGGTTTGTTTGTATGGGGAATATTTTCAATCAATAAAAATCCTATTGATGCCATCCCTGATTTATCAGAGAACCAGGTAATTGTTTTTACAGAATGGATGGGCAGAAGCCCGCAGGTAATTGAAGACCAGGTAACCTATCCTTTGGTAAGTAATCTTCAAGGCATTGCGAAAGTTAAAAACATAAGAGGCACATCTATGTTCGGGATGAGCTTTGTCTATATCATTTTTGAAGATGATGTAGATGTGTATTGGGGAAGAACGAGAGTTTTGGAAAGGCTAAACTATGCTCAGCGTTTATTGCCTGAAGGTATAACACCAACTCTTGGACCTGACGGTACAGGTGTAGGTCATGTTTTCTGGTACACTCTTGATGCGAAGAAGATGGACTTAGGCGAACAACGGGCCTTGCAGGACTGGTATATAAAGTTTGCGTTGCAAACTGTTTCAGGCGTTGCTGAAGTGGCTTCCTTTGGTGGCTTTGAAAAGCAATACCAGATAGTGATTGACCCTGTAAAATTGCAATTCTATAACCTGTCAATGATGGATGTAATGAAGCAGGTAAAAGCAGGCAACAATGATGTTGGCGGACGAAAGTTTGAGATGTCAGACATGGCATACATCATTCGTGGCTTGGGTTATATAAAGAACAAAGAAGATGTAGAAAATATATCTCTAACAAATACCAATGGCATTCCTATACGGGTAAAAGATATAGGAAGTGTTCAAATGGGTTCTGATTTACGGTTGGGCATATTTGATGAAAATGGAGAAGGCGAAGTAGTGGGTGGTATTGTTGTAATGAGGTATGGTGAAAATGCAGACAGAGTGATTACAGCAGTGAAAGAAAAAATGAAAGATGTGGAGAAAGGATTACCCGAAGGAGTGACATTTAAAATAGCTTATGACAGAAGCAATTTAATTGCAGCGGCTATAGAAACCATAAAAACGAAACTGATAGAAGAGATTGCCATTGTTTGCATTATCGTTATCCTGTTTCTCTTTCATTGGCGCAGCGCATTAAGCATCATAATACAAATTCCTATCACCATAGCGGTCAGCTTTATTTTGCTGAATGCTTTTGGCATTACATCCAATATTATGTCGCTTACCGGTATTGCTTTGGCTATCGGGGTAATTGTTGACAATGGCATTATCATGAGTGAGAACTCTTATCGAAGTCTTTCGGAATGGCAAAATAATCCAGCTAATAAAAAACTAACATGAAATTTTTTAAATCAAGAAAAGCCTTTTTAAAGAAGCAGGATTATCCTAAAATCCCAGAAGATGTCCGCATGAATATCATTGAACGTGCCTGCAAGCAGGTTTCAAGAGGTGTGTTTTTTTCAACCATTATCATCATTGCTTCTTTCTTACCTGTATTTATGCTTACAGGTCAGGAAGGAAAATTGTTTGGTCCCTTAGCTTATACAAAGACATTCATAATGATTGTTGATGCAATCCTGGTACTCACCTTAGCGCCCGTTCTAATTTCCTTTTTTATGAAAGGCAGGTTTAGAAATGAGAACTCAAATCCTATCAATCGCTTTTTGGAAAGAATGTATGAACCTGTTATAAGAACATGTATCAAATGGAGAAAAACAACCATTGCAGTTAACATCATTGCTTTACTTATTAGCATCCCGTTAGTGTTAAGTTTAGGCAGAGAATTTATGCCCCCGTTAGATGAAGGTTCCATCCTTTTTATGCCGGTTACTTTACCCGATGTTTCTAATTCTGAAGTAAAAAGAATATTACAGGTACAGGATAAATTAATTAAAGCAGTTCCAGAAGTAGCTCATGTTTTAGGTAAGGCAGGTCGTGCAAATACCGCTACAGATAATTCACCCATAAGCATGATTGAAACCATTATTATTTTAAAACCAAAAAGTGAATGGAGAGCAGGTATAAGCAAAGATGAAATCATTAATGAACTAAACAGCAAACTTCAAATACCCGGTGTAACAAACGGTTGGACACAACCCATCATCAACCGCATCAATATGCTTTCTACAGGTATAAGAACTGATGTTGGCGTAAAAGTATATGGTCAGAATCTGGACACCATAAATGTGTTTGCCCAAAAAGTACGCAATGCATTACAAGGCATTGACGGCGTAAAAGATTTATATGTTGAACCTATAACCGGAGGAAAATACATTGACATTACAATTAAGAGAGAAGAAATTGGGCGCTATGGTTTAAGTATAGATGATGTAAATATATTAATAGAAAGTGCATTAGGTGGAATGAAGCTGACAACCACAGTAGAAGGTCGTCAGAGGTTTTCCGTTAATGCAAGATTTGGTCAGGAGTTTAGAAATAGCCTTAGTGCAATAAAGAATTTACAGGTGCAAACAATGAATTTCGGACCTATCCCATTAGAAGCTGTTGCCGACATAAAAATCACCGAAGGTCCGCCTATGATAAGTTCAGAAAATGCTTTGCTTAGAGGAACTGTTTTGTTTAATGTAAGGGGCAGAGACCTTGCGGGAACGGTGGAAGAAGCCCAGGCAAACTTAGAAAAAATGATTGGCAAAATGCCAAAAGGCTACTACGTAGAATGGAGTGGTCAGTACGAAAATTTAATAAGAAGTGAGAAAACATTAAAGCTCATATTACCTATTGTGTTGCTTATCATTTTTATGTGCATGTACTTTGCTTTTCATTCTGCAAGAGAAGCATTCTTCAGTTTGATTTCTATTCCTTTTGCTTTAATTGGCGGCGCATTTATGATTTATTTCTGGGGTGTTAATTTATCGGTAGCAGTTGCCGTGGGCTTTATTGCATTGTTTGGATTAGCAGTGGAAACAGGTATTGTAATGGTTATTTATTTAAACGATGCGATGCAACAACTGGTAGCTCAAAAAGGTAATTCAAAAGAAACAATTACAAAAGATGATTTAAGAGAATTTGTAATTGCAGGTGCAGCAAAAAGGCTACGACCTAAAATAATGACAGTTTGTGTTTCCCTGTTTGCACTAATACCAATCCTCTGGAGTACAGGAGTAGGCAGTGATGTAATGAAGCCAATTGTGTTGCCAATGGTAGGCGGTGTGCTCACTTCTGCAACACATATCTTATTAGTAACCCCTTTAATTTTCCTTATGACAAAAGAATATGAACTAAGAAAGTTTGGAAAAATTGATGTACTTGAAGTAAAACATTAATTATGAGAAAAACATTAATAACATTATTTATACTCTTAACGGCGAGTATTATAAAAGCACAAAACAAAATGGGTTTGCAGAATGTACTACAAACAATAGATACTGCCAACCCAACTGCAAAAATGTATGCGGCACAAATCCGTTCATTAGATGAAGCAGCAAAAGGTGCAAGAAGCTGGATGCCTACGGAATTTGGTACAGGTTTTTGGATGACCCCTTACAATCCAAACCTTTGGCGTAAAGGAGATAACGGCGAAACAGGCATGGGACAATATATGCTTTCAGTACAACAGATTTTTCCCAACAAAAAAAAGCAGGATGCAGAAGCGGCTTATATGCAAGGCATGTCTTCAGTAGATAAAGAAAAAGTGAAGTATGAACTGAACCAGTTATATGCCGATGCTAAGAGGAATTATTATGATTGGATGATACTACAAAAGAAACTGAATATTATTAATGAGAATGAGAAACTGCTCAACTTCATGATTAAAGATGCAGAGATCAGGTATAAGAATGGCATTGATAAACTAAGTGCATATTATAAAGCAAAGGCTCAATTAGGTAATATCATAAGAATAAGATTGCAGTTGGAGAATGAGATAAACCAAAAACGCATCAGGTTAAACACATTGATGAACCGTAACAAGTCGCAGCAGTTTGAGGTTGTTACTCTTTATTCCATAAAAGAAATTGAAGCCACCTCTTTCGATACAACTACTCTATCAAACAGAAGTGATGTAAGAGCAATAGACAGAGAAATTCAACTTACGTTCCTACAACAAAATGCCGAGAGAGCTAAAACCAAACCGGAGTTTGGCGTTCGCTTCGACCACATGTTTGGTTTTGGTGGTTTTCCTATGCAATACACATTGATGGGAATGGCAAAAATTCCTATTGGCAAAGCCAAACGAACGTCAGGGGCAAACGTTGAAAGTTTGCGATGGAAGGCAGAAGCATTATCACAGCAACGACAGATGATTTTAAACGATGCATCAGGCATGGCTGCAAGCATCCGTAGTGAACTGGAAACAAAAAAAAGGCAGGTGAAGCTTTTTGAAGAAAATATAATACCTGCCTTGCGTAAAAATTATCAGGTGATGCAATTAGGTTACCAGCAAAACACAGAACAATTATTTACGCTGTTTGATGCCTGGGATACTTTAAATAAAACGCAACTTGAATATCTCGACCAGTTGCAGCAACTTTTAAATATACAGGTTGAATTAGAAAGAACATTAGAGATTAAATAAAAAGAAATTGAACAACAAAATAGTCATAAGGATTTCGTTTATATTGTTTGTAATGATGGTTTTCGTTACAGCATGTAAGCAAAAAGAAACAGAAAGCCACTCTCATGAAATTGCAGAAGGAAAAGAAATTCATACTTGTCCGATGCATCCGCAAATCATTAGAGATAAGCCGGGAAATTGTCCCATTTGCGGAATGAAGTTGGTAAAGAAAGAAGAGAACGGACAAAAAGTAAACAGCATTGAACTGGAAGATTTATTAAAGCCAACCAATGAATTTGTAATTTCATCTGTTCCCGTTACAACTATTGAAAACAAAAATGAAGACATTGCCATTGAGGCAATAGGCAATATTCAAAATGATACAAGAGAGATAGGTTCCATTTCAGCAATTGTAGGAGGAAGGATTGAGAAATTATATATTCGCTATCGTTATCAAATGATACATCGGGGCGAAAAAATTATGGACCTCTACAGTCCTGAAATTTCTACGGCGCAACAAAATCTTTTGTTCTTGTTAAAGAACGACCCTTCAAATACATCTATAATAAATGCAGCAAAGCAACGGCTTTTATTAATGGGAATGAGCAGCAGGCAATTAGGCCAGCTTATAAGAACAGGTAAAGCATCTCTCACTATTTCTGTCTATTCAAAAATAACGGGTCATGTACACGAAGCAGGAGCGGAAAAGATTGATGCAACAGGTAATATGCAAATCCCTTCTTTAACCACTTCACCACTAACAATAAGAGAAGGCATGTATGTGCAGCAAGGGCAAAGAATTTTTTCATTAACCAACCCACATAAGGCTTGGGCAGTGCTGAATATATTTCCCGAAAATCAGCACTATGTTAAGGTAGGTAATGCAGTGAAAATAGTGCCCGAAGCAATGCCACAAAAAGCTTTTAGCGCACAAATAAATTTTATTGAACCCTTTTACAGGCAAGGCAGTAAAACACTAACTGCGAGAGTTTATTTTGATAATTACCAAAGGCAAGTCCCAATAGGCAGCCAGGTAAGGGCAAGCATTTTTGGCGGTACAACAAATGCAAATTGGTTACCTAAAGATGCGGTTCTGTCATTAGGCATAGATGATGTGGTATTTCTAAAAACATCCGGTGGGTTTATAGCGCATAAAGTTCAAACAGGGATCAGGCAGGAAAATTTTGTACAGGTTATTAGTAGTTTATCGGTCAAAGATACAGTTGCTTCAAATGCTCAATACCTTACCGATAGTGAGAGTTTCATAAAAGTAAAACAGTAGAAATGCAAATAAGAAATTTTGTAACCGGCTTTGGTTTTTCAATGAGGCTTCCGTTGCGTCGCATCTTGCCGGTTAAAAATCGGCATCCCGAATTCATTTCGGGACTTGTACTGTTGATAATTACTTCAGCACTTTTTATAGGAGTACAATCATGCAGGAATAAGAAAACAGTTGTTCAAAATACTGGTACTTTTTATACTTGTTCAATGCATCCGCAAATAATGGAACCGCATCCCGGCAAATGTCCTATTTGCAGCATGAACTTGATTGCTGTACAAAAAAATGATGTGCCTCAAACTGATGAAATAAAATTAAGTGACCAGCAAATACAATTAGGAAATATACAGGTAGATACAATTGGCAAGGGAGTAATAGGAAACGAAACCATATTAAATGCCACCTTAAATTTCGACCAGCAAAAATTAGTTTCAATCAGTTCACGGGTAATGGGCAGAGTTGACAAACTGTATTATAAAAATATTGGTGACTACGTAAAAAAAGGAGTACCATTATTAGAAGTATATAGCGAACAATTGAATAATGCAAAGCAGGAGTATTTGCTTGCGTTAGAGAGGCGTAATGTTTTGGATAACTCACTCATAAATTTTGACCAGGTAATACAAAGTGCAAAGACAAAACTTTTGCTTTGGGGCATGTCTGAAGCACAGGTGAATGCTTTTGCAAAAAACAAACTGCCTTCACTTACAACAACAGTTTACAGTAAAGAAAGTGGGTACATTACGTCAATAGATGTTCAGGAAGGAGATTATGTAAGCGAAGGCGGCTCAATAATACAGTTAGCAGATTTATCTACCCTTTGGGCAGAAGCCCAAATTTATACAAGCCAGTTTGCACAGTTCAATGCAAATAGTATGGTTACAGTTCAAATACCTGATATACCAGGCAGAGAAGTAAGAGGGAAAGTAGAATTTGTAAACCCCGAGATAAGTTCAGAAAAAAGACTTAGCCTTTTACGTGTTACAATCCCAAATCAAAAGAATCAGTTAAAGCCCGGAATGGCTGCCTATGTAGTTTTAAAAGGTCGGCAGTCTAATTCTTTATCCTTACCAACAGATGCTGTATTAAGAGATGCAAACGGTGCATCTGTATGGGTAATGACAGCACAAAATACTTTCAAAAATAAAATGGTTACTATTGGAATGGAAAGCGGTGAAAGAATAGAAATTACTTATGGTTTAACAGAAGGCGAAGCAGTTGTTACATCTGGATCTTACTTATTGAATAGCGAATATATTTTTAAAAGAGGTGCATCCCCAATGGCAGGAATGAAAATGTAATTGTACCTCATGTCATTTTTATCTCTAAATCTTCGGACATCCGTTTGGAGAAGACGATCATATTAAAAAAGAAAGAGTAGAAGGGTAAATAGAAGGTTTTTACATCAATGACAAAAATTAAAGCTTCTTTCCGGGATTTTAACATCTGTATTTACATCAATAAAAACCAACTAAGATGACTTCCTCCTCCATTGGATTTTTCCTGTTGTCCCTACTGATACCTTTTGTGTCCGTCAATGCACAGTTAAACAATCCACGCTACATTCCTTACAAATGGAAAACCGATACAGCAAAGAAAACTGTTTTGCTTTCTGAATTCACAGTGGCTGTGCCAAAAGGTGCTTTTGCCGTTTTGAATCTTCCAAAATTTATAAAATCAAGTGAAGGGCTGCAGGTATATTTCAAACACGAACCGGTCATAAGTATTTCCATAAAAGGCCAGGCAAAGGCTTATCCTCTTAGCATACTTACGGTGCATGAAATTGCTAATGATACGCTGAATGGGCATCCGGTACTCGTTACTTATTGCCCGCTTTGCAATGCCAGTGTGGTATATGACCGGCGCATGCACCGCAACGGAAAAGACCATCTGCTGCATTTTGGTGTTTCAGGCATGTTGCGCAACAGCGATATGGTTATGTTTGATACCCAGACGGAAACCTGGTGGCAGCAATTAATGGGAGCTGCACTCGTTGGCGAATTATCCGGGGCGGAGCTTACCGTTATTCCTTCGCTGCTGATATCTATGGAAGAATTTATAAAGCGCTTTCCGGATGGACAGATCCTTTCACCAAAAACAGGAATGACAGGAGCAGAAAGAAATTATGGGCAGAACCCTTACGCCGGTTACGACAATAAGCATAACGCTCCTTATGATGACTTTTTTGATAAAAATAAAATAGATAAAAGGTTGCCGCCAATGGAAAGAGTGGTGGATGTGGAAAGCGGTGGAAAACGAAAGATTTATCCTTTCTCTGTTATTGCGCAAAAAGGCATCATTAATGATTCTTTCAATGGCAAAAATATAGTCATCTTTTATAAAGCAGGTACTGTATCTGTGCTGGATAAAAAAGATATCCGTAATTCGAGAGATATAGGATCCGCTACTATGTTTCATGCAGTGCTTAATGGGCAAAAGCTCACCTTCAGAAAGCATGAAGATGGTTTCAGGGATCTGCAGACCAATTCTACCTGGGATATTACCGGAAGAAGTATTGCCGGCCCTTTACAGGGAAAGCAATTACGCATAGAGCCGCACAGCAACCATCTGGCTTTTGCGTGGCTTGCCTTTTATCCGCATTCAGAAATTTATCTGAAATAAGCTGTTTATTCCTACCCCTGCATTAAAGTATTGACAGCTAAACATCTTATTCCTTTTACATTGAAACAGATACAACGTTAATTGATTTTGCTGCGTTTAACAAGGCTTTTTCTGCACCCTTTGCAGCCCTTCTTTTGTCAGGTTTCCGAATAACAACGACTAATCATCTGAAACAAACCTTTAATTATGACAAACAAACTTGGCCGTTCCATACTTGCTGGCTTTGTGGCTACAGCAGTAATGACAGTGCTTATGCTTATGGCGCTTATGATGGCCATGCCTGAGATGAATCCTGCCGATATGATGTCCGGCAGTTTAGGTGTTTCACCATTGCTCGCCAAAGGATTATTATATGGTTTTATTGTTTTTGCATTTACACGGGGCATGATGTTTTTAATGAGTAGGATAATGCCAATGCCGTCTAATGTAATGAAAGACGATTGGCATCAATGATGATTGGTTTGCTTATTAATTACTGCTGTATGGGCTTTTTGTTGTTTACTGTGCATCCGCCAGAACATTAAAAAGTGAAGAGCCGATCTAATCACAAGCATCAACTTCCCTAAATCAACAAAGCACTTTTCTAATAGATAGTCAAATAAAATATTATGAAACAAAATCATTTTAAAAACAAAGTAGTTGTAATAACAGGCGCATCAGGCGGTATAGGTAGGGCTACAGCATGGGAGTTTGCCAAACAAGGGGCAAAGGTTGCACTATTGGCAAGAGGCATGGAGCAATTGGAAGCAACAAAAAGAGAAGTGGAAAATTATGGTGGTAAAGCATTAATTATTCAATGCGATGTCGCTGATGCTAACCAGGTAGAAGCGGCGGCTGAACAAGCAGAAAGAGAATTAGGCGAAATTGATGTGTGGGTAAATAATGCTATGGCAAGTGTTTTTGCATCGTTTAAAGAAATTACGCTCAATGAATTTAAAAGGGTAACAGAAGTAACTTATTTAGGAACCATCTATGGAACAAAAGCAGCATTGAAAAGAATGCTGCCAAGAGATAAAGGTTCTATTGTTTTTGTTGGCTCAGCGTTAGCGTACAGAGGTATCCCCTTGCAATCGGCTTATTGTGGTGCTAAACATGGCATTCAGGGCTTTTATGATTCATTGCGAAGTGAGTTGATGCACGATAAAAGCAATATTAAAACGTGTATGGTTCAATTGCCTGGTGTTAATACAACTCAATTTGGATGGGTGCTCAGTAAATTGCCAAATAAGCCTAAGCCAATGGGTAAAGTGTATCAACCCGAAGTGGCAGCCGAAGCTATAGTATTTGCTGCTGCACATAACAGGCGGGAAATCTTTGTTGGCTATCCAACTTTTGAGGCTATTATTGGAAACAAAATAGCTCCCTGGTTAGGCGATTATGTCTTATCTAAAAATGGGTATAACGAGCAACAGACAGATGAACAGGTAGAACCTGACAGAAAAAATAATGTATGGGAGCCTGTATCTGAAGACCGGGGAGCACATGGTACATTTGATAAGATAGCTGCTAAGAAAAGCTATACACTTTGGGCAAGCATGAACAGAGGCGTGGTAAGAACTGTTGCCGGATTAACCCTTTTAGCAATAGTGATTGGAATAAGTTCTAACAAGCGTTAAGCCACCATAAACTAACCCTGCAATAGCCATCAACTCGAACCAAACAATTTTTTGAGGCTTTTTAATACCGTTGGGAAAATGATTATAGCTGATGCAATATTAATGGCAGCGCCTGTAACACAGTAGAGGCAAATCTTTTTCTGCTTAAAAATCATATCATACAAATAGTAAACGCCACCGGCGGCATTGCCGGCAATAGCCCCTCCAAGCAGTACATCAAATATGGGCTTGCGGCTTGCATTCTCACCTCCGCCGGCAGCCGCTAAAGCCATTGTTAATCCGTAAACCGTTGCACTTATTGGACCGTCGGGCACACCAAATTGATAAGCTGATTCAGAAGCATTTACTTTATTAGAATCAAAAATTGGAAAAGGAAGATCCGGCAAGCTTTTAATCACTCCTGTTTGATATAAAGAAATGATGCTGAAATCAACAACCCAATAGCTGATAAACAAATAATTTTTCTTCTTCTGTCTAAATCATCTGAATAGTCATTGCGTAAAACATCACGTATTGCTATGGCATCCATAATTAAACTCTTTATAGGTTCTGTTACAAGAATTGTTCCGTGACCTGCTAATGAGATTGTATTCATGCAAGGCGAGCCACCGGGCTATCAGGTAATGGGCAATGATTATTATGGCAGGAATGAACAAATTATTTTGCCCGATGGTACTTCTTGCAATGCAACCGATGTGTATGGGTGGTATCAAATTACAAAAGAGTATTACGATAGATATAAGAAGCCGGTAATGCACACGGAAACAAACGTGTTTGATGCAAATGAAGCACCTGTATGGCTTTGGAAGCAATGGATGAATGTATTAAATATGAGAGAAGAAGGCGTTCCGGTTTGCGGGTTTACCTGGTATAGCTTAATAGACCAGGTAGATTGGGATACAGGACTTGCTCAAAAAAATGGCACTATCAATGAATGTGGCCTGTATGATATGAATAGAAATAAAAGACCTGTAGCGGATGCCTATAAAATGCTTTTGCAGCAATTCGGGCAATTAACCATTGTGCCGCATGGAGAGATGTTAGGACTAACAGATGAACCGGCAATACTGAAAGTGGATGTTTAAAGTTTTGAAAATGGAACTAAATGTGTAATTCCAATCCATTCTGACCACCCCCATTCCAATGATACTGACCACCTATTCCTATGATATTTACCATCCTTTGAAGTTATCAGGTATGCCATTAGTTGTAAATAATCTTAACAATTTTATTATTTAAGCAATTGCTTAAATAGTTACTTTGCCTTATGAATAATATAACTTGTATAAGACCCTATGCAGACCAGGTACTGATAGGAGAATGCAAAAAGAAGCTGCAAAAAGCGGAAACATCTTTCAGCAGGTTAAGTCAGGTGCTAAGCCTTGCAGGTAATGATGTGCGAATGAAAATGCTTTATCTGTTAGAAGAAGAAAATGAATTGTGTGTTTGTGACTTAGCAGATATTTTAGAAATGACCATCCCGGCAGTATCGCAACATTTAAGAAAATTAAAAGATGGCAACATCTTACAGACACGTCGAAGCGGACAAACCATTTACTATTCTCTAAAGGAAGAACATTTGGAAATCATTAAACCTTTGTTTGAGCATATAACAATCGTTAATCGTAAAAAGCAAAAAGCATGAAACAGGAAACAACATCTAAAGCCTTTACAGGCGTAGGAATATTTGCTGCTATTGCAGCATCACTTTGCTGCATTACACCACTGTTGGCGTTGCTTGCAGGTGTAAGCGGCGCAGCTTCTTCTCTTTCGTGGTTAGAGCCTGCACGACCTTATTTAATTGGTTTGGCTATCGCCGCATTAGGCTTTGCATGGTACAAGTCATTAAGTGCAAAAGAAAATACGCAGTGCGGTCCTGATGGTATTTGTTTAGTAGAAAAGAAAAGTTTTCTTGCTTCTAAAACATTCTTAATCATTATCACTATAGCAGCTATTGCATTGATGACTTTCCCCTATTATGCTAATATATTTTATCCAAAGCCACTGAAGCAAAATATAGTTGTGGTGGAAAGCAATAATATTAATACAGCTTTTTTTACAATCAAAGGCATGAGTTGTAAGACATGTGAGGCAGAAGTAAACAATGAATTATACAAAGTGCCAGGGGTAATTGAGGCACAAACTTTTTATAATAAAGGAACAAGTATTGTAAAGTTTGACAAATCAAAAGCTGATATACCGCAACTTCAGTCTGCCATAGAAAATACAGGATATAAAGTTACCAATCATATCGTAAATCATTAACAATGGACTATAGTAACGTTGATATAGTAAAAAAGTTTGACCTAATTATTATAGGTGGTGGCTCGGCTGCTTTTGCAGCAGCTATTCATGCCGATAGCATGAAAGTATCTACTCTAATGATTAATGGTGGTTTGCCATTCGGTGGCACTTGTGTAAATGTTGGTTGTGTACCCTCTAAGTTTTTAATAAGAGCAGCGGAAAGCATTCATCATGCTTCTGCTTCAAATTTTGATGGTGTTACTACCAGTAAGCCAACAATCAGCTTTGCTGAAATAATCAAACAAAAAACAGCGTTGGTAAACGATATGCAGCAGCATAAATACATGGACTTGTTACCAGGCTTAACCCATTTAAAAGTAATAGAAGGGAAGGCAAAATTTATAGAAAAAAATATAGTAGAAGTAAATGGTGAACTATATGAAGGTTATAAAATCATCATTGCAACAGGTGCTACTACTTTAATACCTGAAATCAATGGTATCAATAATGTTCCTTATTTAACCAGCAAAACATTATTTGAATTAGAGCAGCAACCTCAATCACTTATCATTTTAGGTGCAGGTTATATTGCTTTGGAAATTGCACAGGCATACCAGAGAATGGGGACTAAGGTTACAATTATTCAACGGTCTGAAAGTATCCTTTCACAAGAAGCAAAAGACATTGCAGATGAATTAGAAAAACATTTCACTGCTGAAGGAATAACTATTCATACAAGTACAACTGTAAATAAAGTTTGGCAAGAAGGTGTAAACATCAAAGTTTCCTACACTACTTCAGCTAATGAAACAGAAGCAACAGAAGGTTCGCATATTTTAGTTGCTACAGGTATAAAAGGAAATACAGAAGATTTAGGATTAGAAAAGCCAGGCATTGAAACAACTGAAAGAGGTTTGATTAGAGTAAATGAATTGCTTGGAACAAGTGCTGAAAATATATTTGCCATTGGAGATGTTACTACTAATCCCCCCTTTGTTTATACAGCAGCTTATGAAGGTGGCAAAGCTGTAATCAATGCTTTTCAAACACATCATAAACAAGCTGATTTTTCTGTTGTGCCCTGGGTTGTATTTACCGACCCACAAGTTGCAGGTGTAGGCATGGATGAAAGAGAAGCAGAAGAAAAAGACATTCCCTATCAGGTAACAGTATTTCATTTAAAGGATATTCCAAGAAGCATAGTCGCATTAGAACTAAGGGCAATTGTTACTGTTTCATCGGTACTGCCTCCATCTGCAACAATGATCTCAATTTTATGCTCACCATTAGC
>MWVW01000094.1_pt1 | contig 22758 bp, 21 predicted proteins | sample 1047191 | NCBI WGS metagenome assembly MWVW01 (sample SAMN06349985, study PRJNA376086) | soil metagenome | isolation source: MtG22-5 sample Antarctic (ecotone) | place: Antarctica
GGGACGGTGATAATCATGTTATGAAGGCTTAAATGCCTATTCGGTTTTACCATCTTATTCCGTCCTCTGTTCTTTCAATATTTATTCTTTCTCAATTTATCGATTTATAAAAATGTAAACATAGGATTTGGTTTGCTGCAAGGCGGCGTGACACATTCTAAGTATGCAATTAGACCGAATACAAGCGACACTTAAAACAGGAAATGAGCAATTGACTTGTAATGATAAGCTCTTAAACTTTTCATTGTTATGTAAGCTCCCCCGAAGTTGGTCCATTTAAAAGTTGAATAAAATTCTAACTTTAAATGGATAATTATGAAAAAAACAAGATTCACCGAAACACAAATTGTAAAAGCAATCCAGGTGCATGAGAACAGCAGGGATGCTAACATTTGCCGTGAACTGCAGATCACTACAGCAGCATTTTTACAAATGGCGCCAGCGTTATGGAATATGAATGTAAGCGAACTCAAACCGGGCATCTTTTCCGGTTACAATTCCATAACATCATAAACTCATCTCATCCTTTCCCTCTTACTTTAAATATCTCATTAAGCAATCCAGCTAAATGAACACCCCCTTTCAATAATTGTCTCTCCAATATTTGTATGTATTTAAAATTGTAATTGTATCCCAATTTCTCATCGGGTAATACATCACTATAAATTTTTTCTGCAATTTGATAGGATTCCCACATCCACTCACTAATGGGTTGCTTTTGCCACAGCATCCGCTGTGCTTTAGTTGTATGATTAATAGCTTGAGTATATTCTGTATAGCTCAGCTGCTGAAAATCTATAAGCCTGCTATCCCACACCTGGTGCATATTTGAAGGTGAATTAAACCATAATACCATTATCCTGTTGCCGCCCTGGTCGTCAGGCCTCCCTACATGCAGCGGCTGATGAATATCTCCTACAATATGTATAAGGAGCTTTAAATAAAACGCTTTCATTTCTTTTGTAAGCTGTTTATTTTTTAATTGCCTGGCTAAAAAATTCATCCTGGTATAAGCATTCACTGATGTGTCAGTTTTTAAAAAAGTTTGCACTTCCTTATACGTTAATCCCCCTTTCAGGTTTAAGTAATGCCAGGGAGAGAGATAATCGAATGTACTGTCAGACTTTATAAAATCAGACCAGTTACTCGCCATGGCAATAGATTCTGTTCCTAATATTCTTATCACTTCTTTTTTAGCATCAGATGTCAGATAGCTTTCGGCGATCTCACCAACTATCCTGTGCCCCAGCACCCCCCATGCAATCGCATTAAAAGGCAGGTAAAAAAATAAACCAGCGATTAGTATTTTTTTTGAAAAATTTCTCATGTAAAAAGTTTTAATATAGTAATTTATAAGGCAGTAAATAATTCTATTTTTTTATTACTACTGTAAACAAACCGCTTGTCCCTTTATCATCATCCGAAACAAATACAAGCTGCATCTCTTTTTTATTTTCAGAAATAATACAAACTGATTCAATTTTATGTCCTTTAAATCTCTCATCCAGTTTTTCAAGATCAATTATTTTGTTTGGATTAACCGCTATCAAATTTTTTTTTGCTGATATATTATTGATCATCCATAAATAGCTTTTGCCAATAGTTCCGTCGTCCACTGTATTGTAAGTATTCTCTGTGCTAACGGTTAGCAACAACTGATCAGAAAGCTTTGAATATTCGAGTCCGGAAACACCATTAAAAAAGGCCGTGTCAGTGTTTGATCCCACCTTGATAATCTTAATTGCAGTGCTATCCTGGTTATTCCAGAAAGCATTTGAAGTAAATATTAAATGATTAGCGGGAATAGATTTATTGCCGCGGCTGGATAATACAATACCAGCGGGAATGGAAGTTATTCCTTCTATATTTAAGGCATCAATTCCATCTTTTTTAAGGCGATCATAAAATGTGTTAAGATCCAGGCGGGTTTGTTGTTTATTGACAGGATTTATCAGCCACCCGGCATTACGATGTGGAGATAATGATCCGGAACCAACCAATAATATTTCATCTGCATTATTAATGGTTACTACAGTTGCTGCTTCCAGGTCAGGTTTTAATTCTTTTGATATTCTTTTTTGTTCTGATTCCAAAAGCCTGATACTGTCAGCAATCCGGAATGCAGTATCCATAATTAATAAATTGCCGGCATCATCACCAATTAAATAAATATTATTGTTGAAATATGTTATGCCGGAACCGGATGGATAATCGTTTAATAATTTGCTGTTCTTAAATGTAAAATGGGGAGAGCAGCTTGTAAGCAAAAAAATAAATGCAATACAAAAGGCAATGGAATTAATTTTCATCGTTCAAGCTTAAACATTCAGCGTTGCCAATACATTATTCATAGCTCTTACAGCATCTGCACTTTTATTAAATGCTGCCTGCTCTTCTTCATTTAGTTTGAAATCAATAATTTTTTCCCAGCCATTTTTGCCAACCACCACAGGTACACCAAGGCATATATCTTTTTGCCCATATTCACCATTAAGACTAACACAACAAGGCATTAACTTTTTTTCGTCCCGTATAATTGTTTCAACCAATGCCGCACCTGCAGCGCCGGGTGCATACCAGGCTGATGTTCCCAATAAGCCTGTTAGTGTTGCGCCACCCACCATAGTATCAGATGCTATTTTTTTAAGTTGTTCTTCATTTATGATAGTACTAACCGGTGTTCCATTGTAAGTTGCCAGCCTTGTTAATGGTATCATGGTAGAATCTCCGTGCCCTCCAATAACCACTGCCTGCAGGTCAGCTGCAGAACAACCAATAGCTGTTGATAAATAATATTTAAACCGGCTGCTGTCTAAAATACCTCCCATCCCAATCACTCTTTCCTTTGGTAAACCACTTGTCTGCAAAGCGAGGTGGGTCATTGTATCCATAGGGTTGCTGATAACAATAATTATTGCATCAGGCGAATGCTGCAGAATATTTTGTGTTACCCCTTTTACTATGCCAGCATTTATACCTATCAATTCTTCACGTGTCATGCCCGGCTTACGGGGTATACCGGAAGTAATAACCACTACATTGCTTCCTTTTGTTTTTGAATAATCATTAGTACTGCCAACCACCTTTGTATCAAAGCCCAGTAAAGTGCATGTCTGCATCATATCAATAGCTTTGCCTTCTGCAAGTCCTTCTTTTATATCAAGTAAAACAAGTTCTTCGCAAAGTTCTTTTCTTGCAATATTATCAGCAGTGGTTGCACCCACTGCGCCTGCACCTACAACAGTTACTTTCATCTCTTAGTTATTTAATGTAAAAATCTTTAGTAGCGGAGCAAAGGTAACAGATTACAAATTTTATTTATAAAATTCTTAACTACATTCCAAATATGTTTATTTATTTTCTACGGTCTATTCTTTTTAGATTGGCAATATCTCATGAAAAGAATTGTATTGATTTCGTTGATTTATTCGGGTATGGTTCTTTCTTCTTTTTCACAAAAAGTAGAACTTACTGCTGTTTATGATGGAAATAATGCTATAGTTAAACTTAACTGGAACATGGTGATGAGCAATTCCAAAACCAGCTATCTTTTACTAAGAAGCGCTGATGGTATTGCATGGACAGAAGCAGCAAGGGACCGCATGCTTAGAAATTACACTGAGGATGATATATTTTTTTTTAATGATAAACATTATTTCCCAGGTAAAAATCTTTACAGGATAAGGATATACGATGGAAATAATAATACAATTGCATTGTCCCCTATTGTTGCTGTAAATACTCAAATAATAAAACCAGCCAGCCCCGTAACTGCTGTAAAGGAAAATAATAAACAATCGCAAAGTAATACAATTCCAAAAAGTAATAATGACTGGGTGATTTATCCTAATCCTGCAAAAGACTTTTTAAAACTTGCTTATAAAGGTTCGGCCGATTTAAAAGGAGTTGTAAATGTGCAGATACAGGATGCAAGTGGAAGGGTTGTAATCAACTACCGCTCAGGCTCTATGTACAGAACAATTGAAATTTCAATTTCCAATCTGCAAAAGGGTGCATACTTTATCCGCGTAACTGTATTAAATGAATTAATGATGAGCCAAAAGTTTATTAAACAATAAGAATAAACAATCGCAGCCTATCAACTACCTATGCGTATCTTTTTAAGGTCTTCATGTGGATAATGATTTAGTTCCAAAATAAAGATTGATTAACTTCATCTTTTGTTTTGGAATTTTAATTTGTAAAACGGTTGGTGAGGACACCAACCGTGGCAGGTAGCCGTGGTCGGTGTCCCCATCGACCACTTTTGAAGATTAACCAACGAACTAATGAAGATAGCATTGGATATGATGGGCGGCGACTTTGCACCTCTGGAAGCCATAAAGGGTGTTGAAGAATATCTGCAAATACGAAATGCTGAGACTACATTACTTCTCATTGGTGATGAGCCGGCAATAAACGAATTGTTGGAGCAACATAATATTTCAACAGATAACTTACAGATAATTCATGCCTCACAGGTTATTGAAATGCATGAGCATCCTACTAAAGCTTTAAAAGAAAAAAAGCATTCCTCCATAGCCATAGGTTTTCATTTACTGGCAAAAAGCAAGGCAGATGCATTTATCAGTGCAGGTAATACCGGGGCAATGATGGTAGGAGCACTCTTCAGTATTAAAGCAATTGAGGGTGTGCTGCGACCAACCATTGGAGCTTATTTGCCCAGAGAAGATGGCACACTTGGCTTACTGGTTGATGTGGGATTGAACGGAGATTGTAAACCTGAAAACTTATCGCAATTTGCATTGCTGGGCTCATTATTTGCAAAGCATATTTTAAACTTTGATAATCCACGGGTTGGTTTGATTAACCTTGGCGAAGAAGAAGGCAAAGGAAATATTTTAACGCAGGCTACTTATCCATTGCTTAAAGAAAATAAAAAAATAAATTTTATAGGCAATGTTGAAGGTCGCGACCTGTTAACCGATAAAGCAGATGTAATGGTTTGCGAGGGCTTCACCGGCAATGTTATTTTAAAATTTGCAGAATCCATTTATGATATTGTTCGTCGCCGGCAAATTAACGATGCGCATTTTAACCGCTTTAATTTTGAAATATATGGAGGCGTACCTGTATTAGGTGTAAACAAACCTGTTATAATCGGCCATGGAATATCGCATGCCATTGCTTTTAAGAATATGATATTGATGGCAGAAAAAATGTTGGAAAAAGATCTAACCGGTAAAATAAGAAACAGCTTATAGTACCGGATGCCACAAAAATCTCTTACTCTTTTTTTAGCACAACATCTTATGCCCTGCTAACTGGTATCGAAGAGCTTTTTGTCCTCTTTTTTACGGAATATATTATCCAAAAATTTTTTAAACCCGCTTTTACGTTTTTTCTCTTTTTCTTCTTTCTGACCTGCCTTTTTATCTTTTAAGATCTTTAAAGAATCCTCTTTAATCCTGCCTTTTTTAGCATTTAATACCTTTAAAGAATCCTCAATAAACTTTTTATTAATTTCTTCCGAAGAACTATATAATACAGTACCATAAATTAACTGGTGATGATCATTATCGAGGTATACCGGCAGGGATGGATTAGTAATCAAAACCTTTTTATTCAACAAAGAATTTTCCTCGCTGGTTAAAGTATTTTTTTGTTGCCATACACCCTGCACGGAATCAAAAACGAAATAATATTTTTGTTCTATATCATAATAAATATTAGCCCGGGGATAATAATCATAAGTATTACCATGCTTTGTACCAGCCTGCGTTGATTTTTCCGCCTGCTGACAGGATAAAAAAAACAAAATGCATAAAAAAAATAATAGAGTGCTTTTCATATTAGTAAACTTATAAACGACCAGGAAAAATATCTTACTCAACTGTATCATTATTTTGGAATGATTGCCGGATGTTCAACTCATCAATCAACCTTTTTGCTAAAGTATCGCCCGCCATCATAGATTCAGTAAGTAATTTTGTGCCCTTATAAACATCTCTTTTGTAACCGCAGTTATCATAATTATTAATTTCAAGTATATCCTGGTTATCTGCAAAAATGTATAAAAAACCTAAGGTTCTTTTGGCAGGAATGTATCCTGAATTGGAAGCTTCCTCAATTAGGGTGTAGGCTTTAACACAATCAATGTTTGTATTTCTGCCTTGTAATCCAAGATTTCCATATTCGTACATGGCTTCAGGAACTTTTTGCTCAACGAGGTAACTGTAAATGTATAAAGCTTGTTTAGTTTTGCGTTCGTTCATCAGCTTTCTTGCATCTGCAAGCTGGTTATTTACATCGTCGGCGGAAGATGAAATATTTAAGTCAGGTTCCCTGGTATTCCATTGATCGAGGGTCAACAAATCTGATTTTCTTAGCCACCCTTTTGAAGTTTTCCCCCTGCTGTTGGTAAACTCTGTATAGATAAACCCGTTTTTTTCATTGAGCGAAGTAATGATATCATTTGAAGGAACCATGTAGGCAGAACGCCTTGTTGCAACATCAGGCTGATCATAAAAATATGCCCTTGCGACTAACACTTTATATTGAGCTGTGGTTTTTTTGGCAGCCGCCGTTGGTATGGGGTCGGGGGATTTATTAATAGCCGGTTTATCTTTCTGATTATAATACCAATACATTCCTCCGGCCGTAAGGGCCATAAGCAAAAAGAAAAATAAAAAGGGAAAAGCGCCCTTTTTTCGGCTTGGCATATATTCAGAACTGGTTTGTGAAATCCGTTGAGCATTATTATTTTCTCTTTGCTGAAATAATGATAATTGTTGCAGCAACGTATCTCTTTCCTCAATTAATTTATGTTTCTCCTGCTGTAATTGCAGCACTTCATCACTTATTGTAATAGAGGGGATAGCCTTTGTGTTTCTTAAAACAATATAATTATGTAATGCTTCGCCATCATTAAACCGTTGCTCAGGTTTTTTCTGCAGGCAGATATAAATTGTATTAACCAGCCATTCGGGAACCTGCATTTCATTGGCTCTTCTTTCTTCGCTCCAGGTAGATGGCATTGCATTTTTTCGTAATGCAAGCACGTCCGGCGGTTCTTTTTCCATGTGGGCAAGCATCACATTATTTCTGGCTGTTTCACCTTTGTCAATTATAGGAAACGGAACCGTACCGCTCACCAGTTCAAACAATACTATTCCAAAACTATATACGTCTGTCTGCTTTAAAATATGGCCTTCATTTTGTTCGGGCGCCATAAATTCTATAGCACCGGCCTGGCGTAAACTGGTGCGTCTTTGCTCATCGGTCATAATTGCCATACCAAAATCCAGTAAAACATAATTCCCGGTATGAACGTTGAATTTAATATTATTGGCTTTAATATCCCCATGCTTTACATCAGCCTTGTGGCAATGTAATAATGCATTGGATAACTGATCAGCAACTTTTATTACTTCTTTAATGCTGAAGATGGGGTCATTGGGACTTTGTAATAATTCTTCCAGGTCTGGTCCTTCAATATATTCCATTTCAATAAATGGAAGTGAACCGGTTTCGGTGATACCCGAACTTAAAATTTTTACAACATTTGGGTTAGGATTTTTATTTACTCTTTTAAGCTTGTTTACTTCGTTTTCAAAATCAGTAAAATGTTTGTCATCGGGCGACTCACTGTAAATGGGTGTAGGCAACAGCTTAACTGCTGTAATAATTTCACCGGTACGCCTGGCTTTATAAACTGATCCCTGGCCGCCTGTTCGTAATGCACCCAAATTCTCCAGCCCTTCAGTAATTGTAAAAACTTTAGCCATTACATTAATTAACTTTCATTTAAATAACTAAATTCCAAAATGGCAGAATGCCCCAACATTATCTGATCACCTTCTTTTAATGCATATCCTATACGGGTGCTGTATAATTTTATCGGCGTGTCGGCTTCTAAAGTTCTTATCTTAATTTTATTTCGTGGAGGTATGCCATTTTCATCTGCGAATAAATAAAATTGTCCCGATTCGTTATCAAATTTTATATGGGCATGTTGCCTGCTTATAAATTTATTGCTCTCATGTGAACTATCACCGGGAAAAGCAATTGTATTTACCCGGAAAAAGCCATCTTCACCCTGAACCTTTTTCTCACGTCCTATGGTAATTTTTCCATCCGAAGATCTTATGGTATAAACATCCTTTTCTGCTTCTCCATTCAATATCCTGATATATGCAGTAGCTGATTTTTGTAAAATATTTTTATGCGTTCTTATAAAAAGCCCGGCATGTATATCCGGAACAGGTATTACGTTTGAAGGAAGTTCATCAACAAAAGTTATATCCATATTCCATTCCTGTGGAAGTTCAATTGCGTAATCATCGCCAATACGTTGCACCTCATGTTTAAAACTATCGGTGTTATCATAAAATACAGCAGATTCGTAGAGGTGTTTTTCTTCGTTTTTAGCAGAAATAAATAAATTTATGCCTTTAATATTTTTTCCTTCACCACCTTCCAACTTACCTAACTGTTCCTTGATAAACAATAAAATGTTTTCACGAATCATTTTTACATCCGGTTTTTTATCAGTTTTATCTTTAAAAAAATTCATGCTTTTATAACAGCTTTAAGTATAGTCGTGTAAAAAATCAATTTTACTGGTTTCTAAGAATAATTCAGTGTTAAAATTACCTGAATTCAATTGTTTATTACAGAATCCTTTGCATTCTTATCCGGAAACCCTTTAATGTATCCATACTCCAATAATTTGGGTATAATTAAATCCCCGGACAGTGTAACTGCATCACCCGATCCTTTGGTAGATTCAATGCGTACACAGGTTATAATATTACCCGGCCCGTTGATTTTTGGTGCATAAAAAACATACCATCCATCATTTATCCTTTGCCCTTTAAAAATTCTTTCAGGGGTACCTGTTTTACCGGCAACTGTTAAGTGGAGCTTATTTAATTTGCCTGCACTTTGCTTTTTCAAATATTCTGAAAGTTTATCTGCATAATCCGGCTGTGTTATCGTAATTCCTTTTTCAATTTGGGCAGATGAATCACGGATCTTTAAAACAAACCGATTGGGAATCATTACTCCTCTATTGGCAATACCTGCCACCAATCTTGCAACTGAGGCAGGCGAAGCAATTAATTCTCCTTGTCCCCAGGCCATTCCGGAAATTCCTTTGGCCCTGGTTTTGCGAATATCATTTTTATTATACCTTTTAATACTGGTAAATTCAGTTTTGCGCCATAACTTTCTCCATTCTTCTTCCTGTGTTTGATTGGTTACATTGTTTTGAAAAAAATAACCTCCAACGCCTTTTAAAAACATTCCTGACCTGATATAAACTGTTGCCATCTCTTCCTGCAATTTTTCTTCATTAGCAAGTTTGATAAAATACGAATTGTTTGACTTAATTATAGCCCTCTCCATGTTTATATATCCGGGTTCATCAGGCTCAAGGCCTTTTACACGAATCAAATCGTGCCTCCGGATCAAAATAATTTTACGTGCAGCAGAATCGCCCAGCTTATTGAAAGCAGCCAATGCTGTAGCAACTTTTGCTGTGGAACCCGGTTGTGTTGCATAAGTAAAGCCTAAATCATTTAAGGTGAGCCAGCCGGCATAACGATTTTGTTCGCGGCGGGTAAGTGTAAGTTTATCCCACTCCGTAACAGGAGGTAAAGGATAGGTTGCTGATGCAATTACATCACCCGTAACATCTTCCATTATTACAATTGATACTCGTTTGTTTTTGATTGAATCATAAGTCTGCAATGATTGCTGTAAACGGGTTTGCAATGCAGCATCCACGGTAAGCGTTATATCACGGTTCTGTAGTTTAAATGAATCAACCTCCTTGCTGTTAATACCCGCAATAAGTAACGATGACAATGCACTAAAATCTCTTTTACTAACTGACATCTCTTTAACTGATTGCGGTAAAAAACGATCTTCCCTAAAACGATGCGCTATAACATTGTAATTAACAGTTGGTGTTTTAAATCCTCTCAATTCAGCAATTAATTCATACTCTGCAAAATAACCATTGGTTGCACCCATGAACACACCTGTGTTGGCATCGCCTGTAAAAAAGAACATATGTTCTGCAAAAGGATAATACCGGTCTAATCTTTTTTTTGTAAGAGAAACTAATTTATCCTGTTGCAGTCCAGCCTTCATTAATAAATTGTTTTGATCAAATACCATTTCCGGTTTGCTGGTAGCTAATAAATTCCCGTTACGATCGTATAAAGAACCAGCCTGTAAACGATTCATAAGAATAGCGATACGGGGATTATAACTGAACATTCTTGCGCCGCTTCTATCAGCCACCAGGGCTGGCTGAACCACCCATTTTTTATTATTAAATAGATAACGGGAAACATTTACAGTTAGTAAAATGATGCCGATAAAAGCAGCTACTAATTCGGGTACCAGATTTTTATCATGCTGACTTGTAATAAAATTCATTTGCACTTTAGAACCTTTTACCGTAGAAGCAGAGAGCAGAAAGCCGGCAGCCAGTATATTAGAGATAAGTGAAGAGCCTCCATAACTAACAAAAGGAAGTGATACACCTGAGAGCGGCAGTGCACCCGTAGAGCCACCTGCAATTAGTATAAACTGAACAAAAGTGCCGATACCTATACCACTGCATAAATAAAAAAGAAATGGTCTGCCTGTTTGCCTGCCTATAAGTATAGAGCGATGCAAATAAACCATGAATAAAATAAAAACACAAATAATTCCGGTCAATCCAAATTCTTCACCAATTGAAGGTAAGATCATATCAGTATGAGCTTCGGGTATTGTTTTACCAAATCCCTCCCCTATCCCTTGCCCGCTTACTCCTCCACTTGACATTGCCCAAATACCGTTAGCTATTTGATCACCACCAAAAACTTCATTATCCCATGGATTTTGCCAGATGTCTTTTCTATCAACAAGGCGTTGCACAGGGCCTGGAATTAATTTGTTTAAAAATGGAATTTGATCTACCAATAAAAAACCGGATATAACCACCAATGCCATTACTGAGGATTCGCTTAATTTTTTTCTCAAAAAAAACATCCAGGCAAATAATATGGCGATAGTAACGGCAGTGGCGATCCAAAAATTTTTGAGCAGCCAGATCGCCAGTACATATAATACTACCGATGCAGCCATATTAATAAAATCTCCCCTGGAAAAAGAAAACAGTATAATGAAAGTGAAACAAATAACTATGGCCGGCCCCAGATCACCCAATACCAGGAATAAAAGAATGGCAGAAGGAAGTGATACACCTGAGAGCGGCAGTGCACCCGTAGAGCCACCTGCAATTAGTATAAACTGAACAAAAGTGCCGATACCTATACCACTGCATAAATAAAAAAGAAATGGTCTGCCTGTTTGCCTGCCTATAAGTATAGAGCGATGCAAATAAACCATGAATAAAATAAAAACACAAATAATTCCGGTCAATCCAAATTCTTCACCAATTGAAGGTAAGATCATATCAGTATGAGCTTCGGGTATTGTTTTACCAAATCCCTCCCCTATCCCTTGCCCGCTTACTCCTCCACTTGACATTGCCCAAATACCGTTAGCTATTTGATCACCACCAAAAACTTCATTATCCCATGGATTTTGCCAGATGTCTTTTCTATCAACAAGGCGTTGCACAGGGCCTGGAATTAATTTGTTTAAAAATGGAATTTGATCTACCAATAAAAAACCGGATATAACCACCAATGCCATTACTGAGGATTCGCTTAATTTTTTTCTCAAAAAAAACATCCAGGCAAATAATATGGCGATAGTAACGGCAGTGGCGATCCAAAAATTTTTGAGCAGCCAGATCGCCAGTACATATAATACTACCGATGCAGCCATATTAATAAAATCTCCCCTGGAAAAAGAAAACAGTATAATGAAAGTGAAACAAATAACTATGGCCGGCCCCAGATCACCCAATACCAGGAATAAAAGAATGGCAGCAATAATAGCACCCAAAGCGATATAAAAAAAATTCCAGCGTTTACGGAAAGTAGCATACCCTGAAATAAATTTTTCATTGGCTGCAAAAAAACCAGCCAAAAAAATTACCATTAAAAACTTTACCACTTCGCTGGGTTGAAAACCAAACAGGTTAACTTTTACACCACTGCCTTCCGGGCCGGTGCCTAAAAAAATAGTTAGTAATAATAATGCCAGTGCAAAAGCGCCCCATTGCCATCCTTTAGCGCCTAACCGGTTTTTAAAAATAAACAACCTGTATAATCCTGAATCAGGTGTAAACCGCCGCAGGTTAAATAGGAGCATTACTATTAATCCTGCAAAACCCATAATAAAATACCATAAGGTACTTTTAGCTAAAAAGCGGTCACGCAAAGGATCCTGTAAACTTAAAAGGGCAAGCAGAGAAAGCCCTGTGAGCAACATAACCACCGGTAAAATCAATTGATCTGCGGCAGAGAACTGAATGCTTAAGATAACGTGTAATATTATAAATCCCAATAAAAAACTTATCACAATTATCCAATACCACCTGGTAGCTTCCTGTGGTGTACGTACAATTAAAGCTCCTTCTTTTTTTAAGATATTAAAATCTTTGCCTGAAAACAATCTTAGTTTATGAGGTAATTGAATAAATGAAAAAGAAGCATCATTATTTAATTCCTGAACGCCTTTTGATTGCCCGAATTGATAACCAGGCTGTAATGGTATCACCTGGAAAGATTTACCGGAAGGCAACCCTTTAAAAACATAATTACCTTTTTCATCAGTACGTGCATACGCAATAAACGATTGTAATTGTTTTTGATCATTTAAATCTGTTGCATATACCTTATAAACAGATGGTGTGGATTCAACAATGCTATTTTCTACCTCTGAAAAATCTGAATGTTGTAAGCTGTCCTGAGGAATATTCATTTCCAAACGTACCAATACACCCGGTACAACTTTATTATCTCCAGAATATATGGTTCCCTTAATAATGTACTTACCTAAATTGATATTATTTACAGCAGGCATTGCAGGGGGATTATTTTTTTCCTGCAAATACCTGATGGAGTCCACATCAGAAAAGCCCAGTAACGAACGGGAAAGACTCACCCTTTTACGAAATGTTTCTCCTCCTTTCAGATACGCTTCTCCTGCATCAACATAGTATTTTGATTTATTTAATTCTCCAATATTCTCAATTTCATCATCACTTTGTGCCAACCCTTTAGCAACTGAAGTTGTAATAACATCTATATCCCTGGCGTCTTCAAAATAATATCCTTTGGCCAATAAATTTTTAAACCCCGCGGCTGCATTAATATCATTTAAATTTACAATGGAGCCATCTTTAACCCGCGAGGGTACATTCTCAAATTCTTTTTGCAATATGGTGAATAAATAGAAAAATAAACATGCCAGAATACCTGTTATGAAAAATAAAAAAGACCGTTCCAACATCCTTGAACGCTTCTGCATTTCTTCAGCCATTCTATTGGTTTAAATTTTCTGATGAATCCTTATCTGCTACACCCATATCTTTTATACTACCTGAAAAGGAACCGTTTTTAAATTGATTTATAATTACAAGGTGGGCATTTGTAAATTGTACATCTTTAAAAGAAAGTACATCCAAATTTTGTGCGTTAATAATAATGTCTGTATTCCGGATGTGAAGATTTTCAAATAATAAATACTTTACTGAGGGCGAAATAACAAGCGGAACTGCTTTTTTTGCCAATGTATCAGCTGTGATTATTGAGTTAATACCACCTGTAATATGGATGGAATCTTTATTAATGAAAACCGTATCCTGTATAAATATGTTGCTGCCAAATAAAGAATCGGTTAACAATAATACAGTACCCGGTGAATTATTTATTGTATCCTGAAATGATTGATCATATACCTTATTTGATCCGGGTATTACATTTGCTGAATTTGCAATATTATTGGTTTTATCTTTTTTGAAATATTGCCATAAAAATGCTGCTGTAGAAAGTAATGCAACCAAAGCAAGAAAAAAAATTAAACCTTGGTTTTTAGGCTTACTTTTTTCTGATGAAAAATCAATAGAATTATTTTCAGTTTCTGTTTCATTAACTTTTTGAGGGTTTTTTGTTCTGCCCCGTTTAGTGGCTAAATGATTTACAGATGTGAGATTATTTTGTACCAATACCACGGTGATATTGTCTTTTCCTCCGGTATTATTAGCAGCATCAATCAATGCTTTCCCCTTTTCTTCCAGGCTTTTGTTTAAAGATAGAATGGCTGTAATGGCAGACTTATCTATCATATCTGTTAATCCATCACTGCACAGCAGCAGCAGGTCGCCCGGTAAAAAAGGGGATTCGCCGGTTTCAAAATATTCCGTGGCATTTACTATCGGCGCCTCAAAACCCAATGCCTTATTAATTTCATTTCTTTTAGGATGCGTCATTGCAGCTTCTTCATCCAGGCGGCCCGAATCTTCCAAAAGTCCTACGAATGAGTGATCCATGGTGATCTTCACCAATGAATTATCACGAAATAAATAAAGCCTGGTATCACCTACATGGGCATAATAAAATTTATTGGCTTTGTTTTCAACCAAAACAACTGTTAGCACACACGCCATTTTATTGTTACCAGTAACTTTTTGTTTTTCAATTAATATGTTTTGGTTAGCTGAAAGCAGCGCTTGCCGGAGCATTGTAATTGTATCCGGAATAGGATTTTTAAAATGATCTAATAAAGCATGCTTTGCTATATCTGCAGCCACTTCTCCTCCTTCGTACCCTCCCACCCCATCTATTACACAGGCTGCAATAAAACGGTTATTTAAAATAGTATTGGCTATGAAAGTATCTTCATTATTTTGCCTGTGCTTACCTATATCTGTAATGCCAAAATAATTTTCACCCATTTTTATGATGTGTATTTTTTATATCCATAAAATGTGCAGCCAACAATGTTAAACATATAATCAATAGCGCAAAAGAAAGGAGGTGCGACATAAGGTTACGATTTATAAACATTTATACCTACTATTCCATTAAGTATCAGCTTTGAATTAATGGGCAGTTCTGTCCATACCGGTTTATTAATATCACTTGCAATCAGGGGTTTTTCATTCATGATAGTTTTTTCACCAAATGAGGTGATAAATAACACACCATTTTTTTTATCCATTTTAATACGTAGATGTGGTGAGTTAACCCACTCCGTGGGAATTTTAAAAATATTGTTTGCTTCTCTTTTATCATCGCTTCCCGACACAATGATCTCATCATTCTTCATAATGTATTCAAGTTTTTTCCCAGCAAACGCTTTCTCCGGTAAAATTGCTTCAAACCTTGCCAACACAAATGATCCGGTTGCAGCCAGTTGTTTGTTATCATATGTAAGATCAGGTTGATACATTACTTCAAAATAACCATCGCTGTAAAAAGTAAAATCTTTTAATATCTCTTCACTTATATCCGCGGTTTGTGCAATACCGGTTTGACGGGGAATAAAGGTTACCCGTAAATTTTCATTTTTTTGATTTGTGCCGGGTAATAATTTGCCAATAAATCCTTTATCACCTTTGCCATAATCAGGATGTGAAACAAAGCGGAATACCCATTTAGAACTGGATGGCTCAACCGTTTTACCCTGCACCCGGTAATTTTTTAAAACCTCGTAAAAGTTTTTTACTGATTCCTGAACAATCAATCCAAAAATGCCTTTTTTGTAATCCATGAAAAGTTTGTAATCCTCCACATTAAATGCAATAATATATTCATGATAAAAAACTATCCTGTCAGAGAAGGATAATTCTTTAATTGACTCATTAAATTTTTGAAGAATAAATTTATAAACAGAATCAGGAGTAATTGAGGGTGCTTTATTCGTCTCCGGTGTTTCTTTTTTCAAAAACCAATCATGCAGACCAATACGTTGCCAAAAAGATGACTTTGATTTCATTTAGAGATTCATATGAAGCGTAAATGTAATTCATTCGATAATTTCAAAACTATTATTTTCCGATAAAAGTATTAATAGAATTGTAAATTTTTAAACGGATATTTCTTAGAAATTTATAAATACAATAAAGTAGCCGTTGCATAATACTTAACATATTCTGGTAAAATTTTTGAATAGGTATATGAAAGATTCATGATGAGTAAATTTTCGATCGCCCTGTTTCTTATTATCACAATCACCAGCTGTGGAAGAAAACATGCCCCCAATAAAACAGACTCTATAACAACTACCGTAACATCTGAACCTAATACCGGAAACGTTACTTCAAAAAAGGCTGATACAATTGCAGTGGTAAAGAAAAAAGTATTTACTCCAAAAAAGAAAGATATAATTCCACCTTCCATTGTGGTTAATGACCAGGCCGCAAAAAAAGCAGTGGATGGCAGATTGTATTATGACCTGCTGGGTAACCGATACTGGAAGAATTATAAAGATGGAAGATATTATCTCTTTAACCAGAAGATGTATGATAACCCTGCATTTAAGCCACCGAAATAGGATCAATTACTTTTCTACAAACTCTTTCAAATTTTTTCCGATAATCTCTGTCCACCCTTGCGCAAAAGATTCTTTTGCAAAATCAGGTTTATTTTCAGGGAATGTTTCCAAACCGGCATGTGTAAGCTTTACTCTTGTTTTAACGCCTTCATCAAACAATTCAAAAGTTACATAACTCTTTCCTTGCAGGCCCTCATAGCTCCAGCTATAGGTAAGTTTTTTGTCAGGTATTACTTCGGTTATTTTACACAGGTGCAGGTATTCTGTTCCATCACTCCCACTTCCTTTAAATTGAAACTCAAAACCTGCTTCAGGTTTAAAATCAGATAAGTCAAAATACCATTTCTTCATATCATCTTTATCTGTAATGGCTTTCCATACTTTGCTAATAGGAGCATTATAGGTGCGTTCAATTACAAATGGTTCTGGTTTCATTTTTTTTTACTTTTAGTATCCAAGATAATCCACGCAACTTATCCTGCACCGAGTCTCGCTTTGCACAGGTTCTACTGTGAAGATCTCGCTGAGACAAAGAAAATTTTTATTTTCTGAATCTTTTATCAGGATGTTTATAGGTGCAATGCACAGCATAAATAATTACAGCCTCATCCTCAATTTCATATACAATCAGGTAAGGAAACTTTTTAATGTAACATCACGTACGGTATGCGTTTCATCTATAAAACCATAATATTCCGGGTGCTTGCTGATGTCATTATACCGTTCAAGTACTTCTGATAAAAATCTATCCCCTAATCCAGGCTGCTTTTCTTCGTAATAGCAGTAAGCTTCCAGAGCATCATCTGCTGCAGATTTGAGAATGATTAATTTATAACTCACTACAATTTATTTTGGCGAACGTAGGCAACAAATTCTTCAGCAGCTAGAGTTTGTTCTTCACCATTTTTATATTTAGTGCGACGGTTGTTTATTTCCTCAAGCTCATCCTGGCTATACTGGTAATCAGAAGTTATGCTGTCTTTAAGAATAGTATAAATAGCTTCTAACTTTTTATCGTCTGCAGTATCTATGTATTCATGCAGAGCTTGTTTTATTTGTACTTCCGCCATAATTTTTTATTTATTCAAATTTACATTTTTTAAAAGAAAAAGAAAAGCATAGAATATCATCTCTCATTTCATAGTATCCCAGTTGGATCTTGTGTCCAAGCAGGTCTTCGTTGTATAGCTTTTGTGAGTTGGCACGAGACCTGCTGTTGAAAAGAACAAGAACTTTTTGGTTGCCGGTTTATCCTGCATAGGAATCTCGCTTTGCACAGGCTCGGCTATGAAGACCCCGCTGAGATAGAAAATAATAAACCGCCAAAGATTATGGAAAAACTCTTACACGAAACTTAATAACTTTAATCAAAACTATCCTGTAAACCTATCGCAGGATTTATCTAATAACCTGTAAACTTTTTTTAGGACGAGTCATTATGTAAATATACTATTGAAGTTTATTGAAGCGGTTCGTGAGACACGAACCAGGGAGAAGTAGTATGCGTTTCATCTATAAAACCATAATATTCCGGGTGCTTGCTGATGTCATTATACCGTTCAAGTACTTCTGATAAAAATCTATCCCCTAATCCAGGCTGCTTTTCTTCGTAATAGCTGTAAGTGGCTGAAGTTGCATATATCAAAGATAAAAAATTGCAGTAAGTCTTTTTAATTTAATAAGCATCTGCTTCGATACAGTAAATTTGCAGACCTAAAAAATAGATGTATTGAATAATAAAATAAGAGTTGGCGCAGTAAATTATCTCAATACCAAACCTCTTATTTACGGTTTTGAAATTGGCGGGATGAAAGATGAAGTTGATCTTTTTCTCGAATATCCATCCAAAATTGCTGTAATGCTTAAGGAAGATAAAATTGATATTGGATTGGTGCCGGTTGTAATTATCCCGGAATTAAAAGAACATTATCTTATCTCTGACTATTGTATCGGCTGTGATGGGGAAGTAGGCAGTGTATGTTTATTCAGTGAAGTCCCTTTAGTAAAAATTGAAAGGATTCTGCTGGATTATCAAAGCAGAACCTCAGTTGACCTTCTTAAAATATTAATAAAGCAATACTGGAAAATTGATCCCGAACTTATTACCACATCAGAAGATTACAGGAAAAATATCTCAGGTACTACAGCAGGCTTGATAATTGGTGACAGGGCATTGGAACAAAGAAGAATTTCTAATTATAAATATGACCTGGGATATGAATGGAAAAAATTTACAGGGCTGCCATTTGTTTTTGCAACATGGATAAGTAATAAGCAGTTAGATTACACATTTATTGAATCTTTTAATAAAACGAATTTAAGCGGCCTGAAAAATATAGACAAAGTGGTTTCTGAAAACCCCTATGCGTTATTTGATCTGAAATCTTATTATACTTCTTACATAAATTACTATCTGAATGAGAAAGCAAAAAAAGGATTGCAGGATTTTCTTGATTTGTTGATCGCTGACCAAAATCAGTATTTAAAATGAATATAATATTTTTGAAGTCTGTAGCTCTTAAATAATTTTTATGAAAGTTGTAATTTTTGCCGGTGGTTTAGGAACACGAATAAGTGAAGAAACAGATGCCCGCCCTAAACCTATGGTGGAAATTGGGGGAAAGCCAATGATATGGCATATAATGAAAATATACAGTCATTTCGGCTATAATGATTTTATTATTTGCCTCGGTTATAAAGGCTATATCATTAAGGAATATTTTATGAATTATTTTTTGCATAATTCTGATATTACCATTGAATTAAAAAACAATAAAGTACAAATACATGATTCAAGTTCAGAAGCTTTTACTGTTACATTGGTTGAAACCGGCCTGGAAACAAAAACAGCGGGAAGATTAAAACAGGTGGAAAAGTATATTGGTAATGAAGATTTTATGCTAACATATGGCGACGGTGTATGCGATGTAAATTTAAAAGAACTCGTAGAATTTCATAAAGCACATAATAAAATTGCAACCGTTACTTCCATTCAATTAGATTCAAGATTTGGAGGTATGGAAGTTAATGATAACGGAGAAGTTACAGCTTTCAGAGAAAAAGCACACGATGAATGCAAATGGATTAATGGAGGTTTTTTTGTTTTGAAGCCTGATGTATTTAAATATCTTGAAGGTGATATGACAAATATGATGTGGGAAGACAGGCCACTTGAGAGGCTTACTACAGATAATGAATTGGTTGCTTACAGGCACAAAGGCTTCTGGAAATGCATGGATGCCTTGCGGGATAAGATAGAACTGGAAGAATTATGGAAAAATAATGAAGCTAAATGGAAGGTGTGGTAAATTATAATCTGGAAAAATGGTATCGTGGCAAAAAAGTATTTGTTACAGGTCATACAGGCTTTAAGGGTTCATGGCTGATTACATGGCTGCATTTTTTAGGAGCTACGGTAAAAGGTTATGCATTACAAGCCGAAAATGAAAAAGATATTTATAATATTATTTCTGCGCATTTGTCTATGGAAAGCGTTATTGCAGATATAAGAGATAAACAAAAATTAAAGGAAGAAATTATCTCTTTTCAACCTGATTATATTTTTCATTTAGCTGCACAGCCTTTAGTTCGCCGCTCTTATGAAATACCGGCAGAAACTTTTGAAATAAATGCAACTGGTACAGCTAATTTGCTTGAAGCAGTTACCCATCTTCAAAAAAAATGTACAGTAGTTATTGTTACAACTGATAAAGTTTATAAAAATAAGGAGCAAAATAAATCCTATAAAGAAAAGAACAGGTTAGGTGGGTATGATCCATACAGTGCCAGTAAAGCTTGTACAGAATTGGTTACAGAATCTTTCCACCGATCTTTTTTCCATATTAAAAATATCGAAATCCACAATAAGGCATTAGCAACGGCAAGAGCCGGTAATGTGATTGGTGGTGGCGATTGGAATAAGGACAGAATAATTCCGGATATAATTAAACATTTAACTACGAATAACGCAATACCAGTGCGCAACCCAAATGCAATAAGACCCTGGCAGCATGTGCTGGAACCATTAAGTGGATATTTAGTTCTTGCGGGTTTGCTTAATGAAAATCCGGAAAAATTATCTGCCTGTTACAACTTTGGACCAAATAAAAAAGATCACTTAACGGTAAAAGAGCTGGTGCGTATATCAATTGATTGCTGGGGAACAGGTAACTGGATAGATATTTCTGATGCATTGCAACCACATGAGGCAGGGATTTTAAAATTAAACATAAGTAAGGCAAAAAAAGAATTAAACTGGAAGCCTAAATTAAACAGTACAGAAGCTATACGGTGGACCATTGACTGGTATAAGCAGCCACATGAAAAAATGTTTGATTATACCGTTGCACAAATTGAAAGCTACCAGCATGAAATTTGAAGAAACGAAACTTAGAGGAAGCCATACAGTAGATATACTGGCTGCTGCAGACGAACGGGGATGGTTTGCAAGAACTTTTGATAAGGATGAGTTTAATAAAATCGGTTTTAATTCCCAATGGGTACAGATCAATCATTCTTTTACAAATAAAGCAGGAACAATACGGGGAATGCATTATCAGTTATCACCTTTTGCTGAAGTAAAACTTGTAAGATGCGTTGCAGGAGTTGTATTTGATGTAATCATTGATCTTAGAAATGAATCTGATACTTTTTTACAGTGGTTTGGCACTGAACTTTCTGCAGAGAATAAAAAAATGATATTCATTCCGGAAGGATTTGCTCATGGGTTTCAAACCTTATCGGATAATTGCGAATTAATTTATCATCATTCGCAGTTTTATGAGCCTTCTTCTGAACGGGGAATAAAATATGATGATCCGATGATAAATATTGTGTGGATGAATAAGATAACAAATATCTCAAAAAGAGATAGTGAACATAGGTATATCGATGAAAAATTTGAGGGGATAAATATATAATAATGAACTGCAGATATTGTAAAACACCTTTAGTACATGTATTTATTGATCTTAATAATTCTCCGGCATCCAATTCGTTTTTAAGCAAAGAACAATTAAATGAACCTGAAATATTTTATCCTTTAAAGGTGTTTATCTGTGATAAATGCTTTTTAGTTCAGGTAGATGAATACAAAAAATCTGATGCTATTTTCAGCAGTGATTATGTTTACTTTTCTTCGTTTTCTACCAGCTGGCTGGCTCATGCAAAAGAGTACACAAAAAAGATGACTGGCCGTTTCAAACTGAATACAGAATCAACAGTAATTGAAATTGCCAGCAATGATGGTTACCTGCTACAATATTTTAAAGAACAAAATATACCTGTCCTGGGTATTGAACCCACAGCCAATACTGCAGAAGCAGCTGTGAAAAAAGGTATTGAAACAATTGTTGATTTTTTTGGGGTAAAGCTTGCAAAAGAACTCGCAGCTAAAAAGATAAAAGCAGATTTGTTGCTGGGTAATAATGTATTGGCACATGTACCGGATATTGTTGACTTTGTTGGAGGGATGAAAATTTTGCTTATAGAAGGAGGTGTAATAACCATGGAGTTTCCCCATTTAATGCAGCTGGTTGATAATAATCAGTTTGATACCATTTACCATGAACACTTCTCCTATTTATCATTTCACACAGTAAAACAAATATTTGAATCTCAGGGCTTAAAAATGTTTGATGTTGAAGAAATACCAACCCATGGCGGATCATTACGCATTTATTCTACTCACCAGGAAAATAACGAACACCTTGTATCAGGAAATGTAAATATGCTTTTGGAAAAAGAATATTCAAAGGGTATGAATGCACTTGGATATTATAATAACTTTCCACAACGTGCATTAAAAGTAAAATTGGATATAACTGATTTTCTTATCAAACAAAAAAAAGAAAACGTGCTTACCGGACAGGCAGGTAAAAAGGTAGCTGCTTATGGTGCGGCGGCAAAGGGAAATACACTTTTAAACTATTGCGGAATTAAAAATGATCTTATAGATTTTGTTGTGGATGCCAATCCTAATAAGCAAAATAAATTTTTACCTGCCAGCCATATACCTGTTGTGAATGAAGATGAGTTGAAAATAAATAAGCCTGATTATGTCATTATTCTTCCATGGAATTTAAGAAAAGAAATTACTGAGCAACTGAGTTATATAAAAGAATGGGGTGGAAAATTTGTAGTGGTAATTCCAGAACTTGAAATTTTTTAAAATGAAAATTTTAGTAACGGGAGCAACCGGGTTTGTGGGTAAACATGTAATAAAAGAATTATTAAAATATGAGCACGAAATAATTGCTGCCGGAAGAACTAATTCAGCTGACTTACCCCGGAAAATAAACACCATCAAGTTGGATCTTGATAATATGG
>MWVW01000095.1_pt1 | contig 22741 bp, 22 predicted proteins | sample 1047191 | NCBI WGS metagenome assembly MWVW01 (sample SAMN06349985, study PRJNA376086) | soil metagenome | isolation source: MtG22-5 sample Antarctic (ecotone) | place: Antarctica
GCTCAGGGATATACTGTGGATGTTTTAGCATCTTACCTGGAAAGTAAAGGCATAATGAATTACTTAGTTGAATTAGGCGGAGAGGTAAAGGGTAAAGGAAAGAAGAATAATGATGAAATATGGACCGTAGGCATAGATCAGCCAAATGAAACAAGTACTGAGGGAAGACCTTTGAAAGCAATAATAAAATTAAAAGACAGGGCATTAGCTACGTCTGGGAATTATAGAAAATTTTATATAGAGAATGGTAAAAAATATGCACATATTATTGATCCGCATACCGGGTATCCTGCAAAACACAATTTGCTGAGTGCTACTGTACTTGCTGACAATTGCATTACAGCCGATGCCTATGCGACCGCATTTATGGTTATGGGGCTGGAAAGATCAAAAAAATTTTTATCAGAACATCATGAATTGGGACTTGATGTTTTTTTTATTTATGATGAAAATGGCGTTTGGAAAACATACACTTCAGAAAGATTAAAAGAATTGATAGAAGAAATTAATTAGGATTTACATTTCTCCTCGGGCTGAGCGCCGCATATGCCACATCCTCCCCCTTCATTTTGTAACAAAGGATTATTACTGCTGCATGTCCCCGAAAACCTGCCATTTTTTTTTACCAGTATTTTAATAGCAATGCCCGCAAATGCAAGCGCTAACAGCACAATGGAAAATAATACAACTGTCATACTCAAATTTACAGAATTTCTTAGAGAACTTCTTAATCTGTTTATGTGAAATGTTCATCGCAGAAAATCACTTATCCAAATAAATAATGTTGTGCCATATAGAAAAATGCACCTGCAAAATATCCTAACAAAGCTAACAGGGATATTTTTTTCATATACCATAAGAAGTCAATTTTCTCCATTCCCATCGCTGCTACCCCTGCTGCAGATCCAATTATCAGGCAACTGCCTCCCGTACCGGCGCAATAAGCAATAAATTCCCAGAAGTAATGATCAGTAGGAAAAGTCTTAAGATCATACATTCCCATTGTTGCAGCTACCAGCGGAACGTTATCAACAATAGCCGAAAGTAGCCCTATTGAAATCACGATAATATCCAAATTGCCAATGGTTTTATCCATGTATGCCGCAAGATCAGCTAACTGATGTGTTGACTCCAAAGCTGAAATTGCAATAAGAATACCAAGGAAGAATAGAACACTTGGCACATCGGCTTTTCTTAGGGCATGAACCACTGAATAAACATCTTTATCTGCATCGTTTTTATTCTTATGGATAATTTCTGTAACTACCCAAAGTATACCAAGCCCGAATAACATTCCCAAAAAAGGAGGCAGATGGGTAATTGTTTTAAAAACAGGCACAAAAATTAATGCCCCAATTCCCAATCCCAAAATTAACTTTTGCTCAAAATTGCTGGTTTTATCCCTTTCCATATTTTCAATAACCTCCGGGGCTTCTATTTTCCCTTTAATTCTGAAGGAAAGAAAGATCATCGGTACAATTAAACATACTAAACTGGGTAAAATTAATTTGATCATTATATTTACGGTGGTTATTTGGCCACCTATCCATAACATAGTTGTGGTTACGTCTCCTATGGGAGTCCAAGCACCACCTGCATTAGCGGCTATTACTACCATACCCACAAAAAACATCCTTGTTTCCTTATCCTTGATTAATTTTCTTAATAACGAAACCATTACTATTGTAGTGGTGAGGTTGTCGAGAACAGCAGAAAGGAAAAATGTAACAATGCTTACTACCCAAAGTAATTTACGCTTATCCTTTGTTTTGATTTTACTTGTAATTACATCAAATCCATCATGTGCATCTATGAGTTCAACAATCGTCATTGCCCCCAGTAAAAAAAACAGGATACCTGATATTTGTCCTAAATGTTCATACAACTGTGCTGAAACAATGCCTGGGTCAGCGCTACTCATTATATAAACAACCCAGCATAATATCCCTGTTAACAATGCACTTGCCGTTTTATTTATTTTTATAGGATGTTCAAATGCGATGGCAGCATAACCAAGGATAAATATTGCTACAATTATTAAATTCATGATATTGACAAATTAAATGGTGTTCCTTATGCCAGGCGTGCTATATATCAGAATATTTATAAGACAAAATAGTGAAAAGCATTAATATTCAGTCGTAAATCATTGAAAGCTTTTCTGAAAGAGCCTTTTTTATTTTAAACCGGCGCTGAGAAATGAGTCTTGAACTTTACGCAAATAAGTAATAAATTTCTTTGCTAAATGCCTGCTGCTCATTTTTCTGCAGTAAAAGTTTTAAATGGAAACTAGTGGCTTGTGATAAATGTCCTGATAGCCCCAAATTCTCCATATTTTCATTCTCAATTTTACATTTTTTACCTTACCTTTGCTGCCCGAATTAAAAAATTAATTAAACTAAATTATTAACTAAATGCAGAATTACGAATTGATGGTGATTTTTACTCCTGTGCTTTCTGAAGAGGACTACCGTTCTGCTCAGAAAAAATTTGCTTCCCTTGTTACTGATAACAGTGGAGAAGTATTGCACGAAAACCCATGGGGACTAAAATCACTGGCGTATCCCATTCAGAAAAAAACCACTGGTTTATACTGGGTAATGGAATACAAAGCGCCATCCGACTTCAATGAGAAGCTGAAAATCCAGCTTTTGCGTGATGAATCAGTCCTCCGTCACATGTTTACTGCACTCGATAAATACGCCGTCGAGTACAATGCAAAAAAGAAAAGTGGTGTAAATTCAAGAACCGAAAAAGCGGAGGCATAACATGGCAAAACCAAACGAGATTAAATATCTTACAGCTGTAAAAGCTGAGAAGCGCCCTAAAAAATATTGTCGCTTTAAAAAAATGGGCATCCGTTATATTGATTATAAGGATGGTGATTTTTTGAAAAAATTTCTGAATGAGCAAGGTAAATTATTACCACGCCGTCTAACAGGTAACTCACTAAAGTTTCAACGTAAAGTAGGCGACGCCGTAAAAAAAGCCCGCCAAATGGCTATATTGCCATATGTAACTGATTTAATGAAATAATACTCCCTTATCTCTTGCCTTCCAACATGGGGATCCAGAAGGGAAAGATAAGATGAGGACAAAAAAATAACTATGCAGGTAATATTAATACAGGACGTAAATAACTTAGGTGGTGCCAATGAATTGGTAAATGTAAAAAACGGTTATGCCCGTAATTACCTTATACCTTCAAAATTTGCTGTAGAGGCAAGCCCATCTAACCGTAAGCAATTAGAAGAGAAGCAAAAACAAATGGCTAAAAAAGAAGAAAAATTATTAGCTGAGCTTAACAGTGTAATAAGTGTTTTGCAATCATCTCCTTTAAAAATTGGCGCAAAAACCGGTACTACAAATAAAATTTTTGGAAGAGTAACTTCTGTTCAAATTGCCCGTGCTATCAAAGATCAGAAGGGTTATGAGATAGACCGCCGCCGCATAACCATTGTAGATGATGTAAAGGAATTAGGCAGCTATAAAGCTAAAATTGATTTTGGCAAAGGACAGGAAATTGATGTTGATTTTGAAGTAACTGCTGAATAAATAGTACCTACCAAATTATTAAACCCTTCCCAAAATATGGCAAGGGTTTTTTTATGCCTATTAATCATATTTTGGGCAAATAATTCTTTTACAAATAAAATAAAATATTTTATCTTATTTGTAATAAAACAGTATATCTTTAATGTCGCATTAATGAATTTAGAATGTTTATTGGCTGAGGTTTCTCAGTTTATTGTAGCTCCTAAGTCATTAAGTTTTATTTAATTTAAAAAAAGTTTTACAATGAACATTTACGTAGGAAATCTCAGTTGGCAAATGACCGACGACGATTTAAGCAGTTTATTCACTCAGTATGGTACAGTTACTAGTGCAAAAATTCTTAAAGAAAAAAACACAGGCAGAAGCAAAGGTTTTGGTTTTGTTGAAATGGAAGACGAGGAAGCGTCCAAGGCAGCAATCGCAGCTCTAAATGAAAGCGAAGTGCAAGGCCGTAAATTAATCGTTAATGAATCTCAACCACGTCCTGAAGGCGAAGGCGGCTACAAGAAGAGTGGCGGCGGTGGTTATGGCGGCGGCGGCGGTAGAAGCAGCGGCGGCGGTTATGGCGGTGGCGGCGGCAGAAGCAGCGGCGGCGGTTATGGCGGTGGCGGCGGCAGAAGCAGCGGCGGCGGTTATGGAGGCGTTTGCGGTAAAAGCAGCGGCGGCTGTGGAAAAAGTGGTGGTAATAGAGGGGGCGACTGATATAATAAAGATTATTAATTATTATGCAGCCTCAGCAACGTTTAAATTCTTGTCATTTATGGAGAGGATTTTTTATTAAACTAACTTTAAGCGATATAACTCTACATTAATAATGGAAGAAACTCATAATTATGAAAAAGTGCTACCGGGGATGTCGCCTGTAATTGCGGGTACAATGAAATGGGGAGCATGGGGAGCGAAGTTTTCAACCAAAGATTATTTATTAATGATTCAAAGCTGCCTTGAGCATAATATATCCACTTTTGACCATGCAGATATTTATGGCCACTACACCGTAGAAGAAGAATTTGGACAGGCACTACTGCTGGATACTTCAATCAGAAAAAAAATACAACTTATAACAAAGTGCGGTATTCAAATGCTATCACCCAACCGGCCTGAACATAAGATTAAATCTTACAATACCAGTAAACAATACATCATCACTTCTGTGGAAAATTCTTTAAAAAATTTTAATACAGATTATATCGATCTTCTGTTAATACATAGGCCAGATCCTTTAATGGAACCGGTTGAAATAGCCGAAGCATTTACTATTCTTAAACAACAGGGAAAAGTTTTACAATTCGGAGTTTCTAATTTTACCCCTTCACAGATAGACATGATTCATAATGTATTCCCGCTGGTGGCTAACCAGGTAGAAATCTCTATTTTGAAACTGGATTCATTTACAGATGGCACATTAGACTATTGTCAAAAACAAAAAATAATTCCAATGGCCTGGGCACCTTTAGGAGGAGGAAATATTTTTAATGCTGAGGACGAAAGATCTAAACGGGTTATAGCCGTATCACAATTACTTTCAGAAAAATACAATGTACTGCCCGAACAGATACTCCTGGCATGGCTTTTAAAACATCCTTCTAATATAAAACCCGTATTAGGTACCGCTAAACACGAGAGAATCAAACTTGCATTGGAAGCAACCAGAATAAATTTGCTTAGAGAAGACTGGTTTGTACTTTGGCGTGCATCTACGGGGGATGAAGTAGCATAATGATGAATCAACTTATTTTCATCTTTTCTAATTTAATATTATTGATTCATACATCTCCTTAATTTCTATATTTACAAAAAAAATACATGCGTGATAAAATTAAAGTTGCAAACCCAATAGTGGAATTAGATGGGGATGAAATGACAAGGATCATTTGGAAATTTATTAAGAACAAGCTTATTCTGCCTTATGTAGAAGTTGATATAAAATACTTTGATCTAGGTGTTGAATACCGGGATGAAACAAATGACCAGGTAACGGTAGATGCTGCAAATGCTATTAAAGAATATGGTGTAGGTATAAAGTGTGCTACAATTACTCCTGATGAAGAGCGGGTAAAAGAATTTAAGCTTAAGCAAATGTGGAAGAGCCCTAACGGAACCATCAGAAATATATTGGACGGTACTGTATTTCGTGAGCCTATCGTTATGCAAAATGTTCCCCGTTTGGTAACCAATTGGACAGCTCCGATAATTGTAGGCCGGCATGCCTTTGGAGATCAATACCGTGCAACCGACGTTATCATAAAAGGAAAAGGTAAATTGACAATGACATTTACTCCAGAAGGTGAAGGGGAGGCGCAAACATTTGAAGTTTATAATTTTAAAGGCGATGGTGTTGCTTTAAGTATGTATAATACTGATGAAAGTATAATGGGTTTTGCAAGAAGTTGTTTTAATATGGCACTTAGCAAAAAATGGCCATTATATCTTTCAACTAAAAATACTATTCTTAAAAAATATGATGGAAGATTTAAAGATATTTTTCAGGAAATATTCGAAAATGAATTTAAAAAAGATTTCGATACTGCAGGAATAGTTTACGAACATCGCCTTATAGATGATATGGTTGCAAGCGCATTAAAATGGCATGGCAATTTTGTTTGGGCATGTAAAAATTATGATGGCGACGTTCAAAGTGATACAGTAGCACAAGGGTTTGGCTCTTTAGGTTTAATGACTTCTGTTTTAATAACACCAGACGGTAAAACCATGGAAGCAGAAGCAGCACATGGCACCGTAACACGGCACTATAGGGAACACCAGGCAGGTAAGCCAACTTCTACAAACCCTATTGCTTCCATTTTTGCCTGGACAAGAGGTTTGGCATTTCGTGGTAAACTGGATAACAATCAGCCATTAATCGATTTTTGTGCGATGCTTGAAAAAGTTTGTATTGAAACAGTTGAAAGTGGGAAAATGACTAAAGACCTTGCGGTTACAATTCATGGCAATAAAGTAACCCATGGCACTGATTATTTATATACAGAAGAATTTTTAGAGGCTATTGATAATAATTTACAGAAGAAGAGCCAGTAATGGTTTTCGTAAATTATAATTTTTTCTGTTTTCTATAAAAGTTTGGCTTTGCAAATAACTTTTTACAAAATGAAATTTATTTTGGCGTAAAAAATAATAAAACAAACTTTACATTTACAAGTACAATGTATCTGAAAAATTAAAAATTATGTCTAAAATTTTAGTTGTAGATGATGATCTTGATATTTTAGTGGTAATGGAAATATTACTTACCATGAAAGGGTTTGAGGTAGAGGTGACAGCTAAATGGGAAGATACTTACGAAAAAATTGAAACTTTTAAACCCGAATTAATTTTATTAGATGTACTTATATCGGGTAATGATGGAAGAACAATCTGCAAAGAACTTAAGTCTCAGGAAGAAACAAAACATATCCCGATAATTATGTTTTCAGCACATCCGAGTGCAGCTGCTACCATCGCAGATTACGGGGCTAATGACTTTATTGCGAAACCTTTCGACGTAAACGATCTGCTGGCAAAGGTAAATGCTCAATTAGCTTTAAAAAATTAATAGCTTTTTTTATAAAAAAAATAGCCGCAAAAGCGGCTACTGAATTATTAGTTTGTTTTAATAAAATATTTAATCCCTGTTACTGTTATTACGCATAAGCGCTACCAGCAATAATAAAAAAACAGCACCACCTACAATCCATACCCAGGGTTGGGCATACCAGTCTCCACCGCCTTTATCAGTACTTATATCCACATCCACTTTTTTATCCTGTGCAAAAGCAATAGTCTGTAACATACAAAGCATTAAGATTGCCACGAAATTTTTAAAAGCAACAGAAATTTTTTTGAAATTTTTCATACATGTTTTGTTTTAGTTTTTATAAATGATTGCTTACTATCTTACCCTAAATATAAAAGAATTAAATAAATAGTAATTAAATTATCAATTGTATTTTACCAACAACCGAGCCAGAGTAATTTTAAATGCGTATCGTAATTATACATGATTTTAAAATTGCAGGTTGTTTTAATTTTTTTTTGTTCACGTATATTTGTCTTATGTTATCTATAAGCAACAGGGGCAAACATATGCCTCCCTCACCAATAAGAAAATTAGTGCCCTATGCAGAAGCAGCTAAAAAAAGGGGTATTAAAGTTTTCCATTTAAATATTGGCCAGCCGGATATTGAAACGCCTCCGCAGATATTAGATGCTGTGCGGCATTCAGACTTTAAAGTGTTGGAATACAGCCATAGCGCAGGAAATGAAAGCTATAGAAAAAAACTTGTTGAATATTATAAGAGGGTTGGTATAAACATACATCATAATCAAATTATTGTGACTACCGGGGGAAGCGAGGCAATCTTATTTGGTTTTATGAGCTGCCTTGATGCAGGGGATGAAGTTATTATTCCTGAACCTTTTTATGCAAACTATAATGGATTTGCAGTAGCTGCAGATGTTGTTGTAAAACCCATAACCTCCATAATTGAAACAGGATTTGCATTGCCACCCATCGAAGATTTTGAAAAAGCGATTACTTCAAAAACAAAAGCAATTGTTATTTGCAATCCCAATAATCCTACTGGTTATTTATACAGTAAACAGGAAATGGAAACGCTTAAAGAGATCATCACCAAACATAATTTATATTTATTTGCTGACGAAGCATATCGTGAATTTTGTTATGAAGGAGAACATTTCAGCGCCATGCATTTAACAGGGGTTGATGATAATGTAATATTGATGGATACTATCAGTAAAAGATACAGTGCCTGTGGTGGAAGAGTTGGCGCTTTGGTTACAAAAAATAATGAAGTATTACAGGCAGTAATGAAATTTGCACAAGCAAGGTTAAGCCCACCAACATTCGCACAAATTTTAGGTGAGGCAGCAGTAGATCTCCCTTCAAACTATTTTGAGAAAATAAAAAACGAATATCAATTAAGAAGAGATACAATAGTGAAAAGATTAAATGCTATACCTGGTGTATTTTGTCCAAATCCGGGAGGTGCATTTTATGCTATGGCAAGTTTACCGGTTAAGGATGCTGATGTATTTTGCCAGTGGTTATTAGAAAGCTTTTCTTACCATAATAAGACGGTAATGCTTGCTCCTGCAAGCGGTTTTTTACGGCACTAAAAATTTAGGGAAAAATGAAGTGCGGTTAGCCTATGTACTTAATGTTGATGCGATCAATGCGGCAATGGATTGTTTGGAAAAAGCTTTACAGGAGTACCCGGATACAATAAATATTTAGCAACTTTCTTTCCTGCCATTTTTTATTAATGCTTATCTTTGCCGCCCAAAATGGCGTGGTAGCTCAGCTGGTTAGAGCATCGGATTCATAACCCGAAGGTCGGCAGTTCAAGTCTGCTTCACGCTACAAAGGGCTCTTTATTGAGTCCTTTTTTGTTTATGCTTTATACGGTGTACATATTATTTTCTCAAAAGCATAATAAAATATATATTGGATATACTTCAAATCTGATCCAAAGATTCCGTTCTCATAATGAATTATCAAACAAAGGGTGGACCATAAAATTCAGGCCATGGGTTGTGATCTATTGCGAGTATTTTGAAACTAAAGAAGAAGCTATTAGAAGAGAGAAAGAATTAAAAAAGGCAAAAGGCAGGGAATGGATCCGACAAAATATAAAAGTATAGCATTGGATTTATATCCGCCTGAGGCGGACGGCAGTTCAAGTCTGCTTCACGCTACAAAGGGCTCTTTATTGAGTCCTTTTTTGTTTATGCTTTATACGGTGTACATATTATTTTCTCAAAAGCATAATAAAATATATATTGGATATACTTCAAATCTGATCCAAAGATTCCGTTCTCATAATGAATTATCAAACAAAGGGTGGACCATAAAATTCAGGCCATGGGTTGTGATCTATTGCGAGTATTTTGAAACTAAAGAAGAAGCTATTAAAAGAGAGAAAGAATTAAAAAAGGCTAAAGGCAGGGAATGGATCCGACAAAATATAAAAATTTAGCATTGGATTTATATCCGCCTGAGGCGGACGGCAGTTCAAGTCTGCTTCACGCTAAAAAGGGCTCTTTATTGAGCCTTTTTTAAGTTTTAGAGTACATATCTTATCTGATATTCATCACTTCTTCCAGCTCTTCAACATTTAGCGGTTTTTCGAGGTATGCCAATGCAGATGGGTGGTCTGTTACCTTCTGTTTATCTTTTGGATCAATCGAAGAAGAAAGCATGATGACGGTGATGAATTTTTTTATTTCCTGATCTAACTCAAGAATAAAATCTAATACTTCCCACCCCGAAATTTCAGGCATATTTATGTCTACCAGCAATAAAGTTTTAATGGGATTTTCTTTAAAAGCAGATTTGAAGTAATCTACTGCAGTGAGAGGATTGTTGTAAGTAACTATCTTCTTATTTGTATATTTCTGTTCCAAAATTATTTTACATAGAAACAGGCTTGGATGATCATCATCGATAATAATTACCTGTTTAATAGAATGCATGGTATAATTTTCCCTCATGCTTGTGCTGTTTGAAAGGGTAAGTAAATCTGGAAAACCGTACCCCTATTAACTGCGCTATTTAGTTGAATAGTGCCGCCCAACGTTTCAATTTGCGATTTTATCATAAATAAGCCAACCCCCTTGCCTTCAATATTTTGATGAAATCGCTTGTACAAACCAAAAATGTTATGTTGATGTTTATCCAAATCGATGCCAAAACCATTATCACTATAAATCAATTGAGTGCCTTCATGAGATTTATAAGATTTTATAAAAATAAAAGGACATCTGTCAAGAGACCGGTATTTAATGCTATTGGTGATAAGATTATAAAAAATACTGTGTATGAAAGATTTAATGCTCACCAGTTTATCAACTTCACTAAAATCTGTTTCAATCTTAATATCACATTGATCTAATAAGTTCTGTATACTTATTTGAATATTTTCTACCAATTTTGAGAAGCTAAGTTCTTCCTTAACATCATTCACGTGTTCCTTTATAAGCAAAACTTCATTAAGATCCCTGGTTACCTCATCAAGTTTTGATACCGACACGGCTAATTGAGACAGAACTTCTTTTTTTAGATTTTCAGAATAACTATTATTTTTTAACGCCTCGGCAAAGCCCATAATATTTGCTACCGGTGCCCGTAGATTATGAGATACGATGTATGTGAACTGCTCCAGTTCTTTGTTACGCTGAATAAGATCATTAACTATTTTCATTCGCTCTTCCTCCAGCCTTTTGATTTCTGTCGCATCTTTTGCAATACAATACATCAACTTATCTTCCATGTCCCATCTTGCAGACCAAAGCATCGGCACGGGGCTTCCATCTTTATGAACAACCCTATTTTCAAATAAATGTACCGGGGCGCCCTCCATAACTTGAGTTGCTACTTTCATGGTTTTTTTAACATCCTCCTTAAAGACCATGTCTATTGTTATTTTCCCATGTAATTCAGCGGGGGTATATCCCCAAATTTTTTCTGAAGCAGCACTCACCTTTGCAAATTTTCCTTCTTCATTTATGGTACAAACAATATCTAAAGATGAGTTCATTATTCTATTAAGATCAGTAAGCGTTTGCTGTAAGGCAGAAGAGGTGATACTAACTTTTTCCTCAGCTAATTTACGTTCAGTAATATCACGGATTGTCATAGAAGTTTTCTCCAACCCGCCAGCATCTTTAAAAATTACGGATGAAACTTCTGCAGGAAAACGAGTACCATCTTTTCTGATAAATGTTAATTCACCTCTTGTTTTTCCTGTTCTTTCTCTTTCCTCTAATAATACCTGTAAACGTGGGTCAGTTTGATCTACTAAACTTCTCCCCGCATCACAAAGTTCTTTTTCAGTCATTTGAAACATTTGTTTTGCTGTAGCATTTGCAGTTAAAACATTACCGCCTTTTACAGCAAGAAAAATGCAATCCAGGCTACTCTCTATTAAAGTGCGGTATTTGGCTTCACTTTCCTCTATTATTTGTGCGGTTTTTTTGCGTTCTGTAATATCCTGTGCAGTACCGAATAATTTACAAATTGCTCCCTCAGCATCCCGCTGCCCATAACCATGTTCTTCTATAACCCGCTTTTCTCCCGATGAAGTTGTTATACGATATTCTATTTTAAAAGGTTCTCCGGTCTGTTGAGTATATCTGCTGGTTTGCTCAACAAAATTTCTATCTTCTTCATCTACGAGATGTATAAAAGATTTATGTGTTTCTAAAAAAGTTTCTTTATCAGTACCAAAAATACTGTACAATTGATCGGACCATGTTAAACGATCTTTTTTAAAATCAAAAGACCAACTGCCTATGTTTGCCAACCTTTGTGCTTCGGCCATATGAAGTTCACTATCCTTTATTACCTCCTGAATTCTTTTAGTTGTGGTTATGTCCTGGTGAGTCCCGATCAAATGTGCAGGATTCCCTTCTGAATCCCTTTCTACAATCACAACTGCTTTAATATAATGCACTGACTTGTCTTTCCATATAACTCTAAATTCTGTTTCTACATTGGAATTATTATCGCAGGCATCTTTAAAGTCCTGATAAACTCTGATTTTATCATCAATATGAAAATACTCCATCAGCTCTTCATAAGTGCCCCCAAAAGTTGAGGGAGTTAGGTTGTATTGACTCAACAATACATCATCACCGATAAAGTGATTTTCTTTATACCAGTATTCCCATATTCCAATACCGGCAGCCTTGGTAGCTAATAAAAGCTTCTTCGTTAAATCGGTAGGGCCGTTTTTATTTTCCTTAGAATCTTGTAGGGTATTCAAGTCACCATGTTTTATAAAATCTATGAATCAAATAATTAAGAATTTTATTTAGCCGTAAAAACTTTTACCCAATCTATTTCAAAAGTACCCGTTTGTACATCAGCAGAATTAGGATACCCGGTGAATCCGCCACCGATGGCAAGGTTTAAAGTTACTCTTTGTGATTTACGATAAAAGTTTGGAATAACTCCCCCGGTTTTTGTAGCTACCACACTTCCATCCAATAAAAAAGTGAGGCTGTTTTTTTGCCAGATAACTTCATAAACATGCCAGCATTCCATTAGGCTTACATCAGATGTAATAGTAGTTCCTGTATTAATTGCTGTATTAACTTCCGCCTTGCGGCCATACCAAAAAGCGGTTTCGTAATTATTTGGCTGGTTGCCCCGTGCTTCCATAATATCAATCTCACCGTGAGTGGGCCATGGATCACCATAACTCCAGAAAGCCGGCCACATGCCGGTACCGGAAGCAAGTTTTAACCTGGCTATCATCCTTACTTTTGGGGTAGCTGACGAAGCTGAAAAATGAGTTTTACTTTCTATGCGTCCCGAGGTGAATTCATAGGATTTAGGAGTGGGATCAGATGGTAACGTAGCTCCGGTAACGTTCTCCCGTTTAGCAACAATAGAAAGAATACCATTACTCATTTGAAGGTTAGCCGCCTGATAATGTTGGAGTTCATAATTATATGCCCCACCCTTCCAGATATTCCATTTATCCAACCCTTCTGAAAAGTCATCTTCCCATCTTTTTGTCCACCCGGCAGAAATCAATGCAGCTTCATCAAGATCATAATTACAAACACTTAAAGAAGTTGCTCCTTGATCAGAAGAAACAGAATGAGTTTGTGAATCTGAACTATAACTTTCGAAAGGAGATTCATTATTTTCTTTTTTGCAGCAAACTAACATGAAGGTAAATAGTAGATAAATAATAGTTCTCATTACTATAGATTGGGTGGATACGGTTATTGAAAATACTAATTATTAAATAAAATATTATCTTTTTAAAATTAATTTTAAAACTACAATTACAGTTTTGAGGTAAAAAATAAAAAACCGCCTCACTTAGTTGTGAGACGGCCTTTTTTAATAATTATATAAGTCCGACTTGTTACTTCATACTTTTTGCATTTTGAGTAACAAACTGAAGAGCTCCCCCGCTACTTAAAATACCCACTATAATTTGATTTTTATTCAAGATACTGGCGTTTCTTAATAAATCAGTAATGGTAACGGTAAGATCATTAAGAATCTTATTGTTATTCAAAGAGTTATTTAAAATATCTATGTCAGCATTATTTAAAACACTTTGAACCGTAACCAAATCCTGCGCTGTGATGTTACTTACAGCTACAGAAACATTACCTACATTGATTAATCCACCTTGTACCGCTGTTTGACCTAACGTACTAAGAAGCGTTTGAGCACTTGTTGTTTTTTTGTCTTGAGCTGATACTGAATTTGTTCCCATCATGCTCATTGTAGCAAAAAGGGTGAATGCAATTACTAAAGTTTTCATGGTTTTTTAATTTTAATGTGAAAAAAAGATTAAATATAAATACGTAGTGCGCACTACATCCCGGATTATTCAATTACAATGCCTAAATATTTTATCTGGATTTTTCGCAGAAAGTTTTAACAGAATTGGGGATAAATTGGATTAGGCCAACTAGTAATATGATATAGTAATTATTAGCCTGAGATATTTTATTTGTTTAACACAGCGCTACAACTTGCTTAATTATTTGTACCCAAACCCTGTCGTGTCATTTCACCCCAGGTGTTCTTTTTTCTTAAATAATCAATGTTACCCATTATTGCCGACCATACCACAAAAGGATGAAAAATAAAAGGTTCTAAAATGGCTGCTATCCCTAGTTTAAATATATCTTTTTGATTTTTATACTGATTAAATGTAAGTACCTCCATTAATATTGCAAAAATTGAATATAAAAATCCAAAGGAAAGTATGCAACCAAGTAAAGTGAAAAACATGCCCCATTGTATCAGCCCGAAAAGGGCAAATATTAAAAAGGATATCATTCCAATCAATTCGATTATTGGCGCAAGAAATTCAAAAAAAAACCAATACGGAAAACTGACCATTCCCAATAACCCATATCGTGGATTAAAAAACATTATCTTATGCATGCGGAGTGTTTCAATGGTTCCTCTGGTCCACCGGTTTCTTTGTCTCCCTAAAATTTTATAATTAGAAGGTGCTTCTGTCCAGCATAAAGGGTCTGGTATAAATGTTACTTTATATGGAAAATTATTTTCTTCCATATAACGCCGCATCCGTACTATTAGCTCCATGTCCTCACCAACTGTTTTTATATTATAACCCCCGCATTTTATAACTATATCTCTATCGAATGCGCCAAATGCACCTGAGATGATCAACAACCCGTTAAGCCTGCTCCATGCCATTCGCCCTAATAAAAATGCACGGATATATTCTAATGTTTGTATTCTTGGGATAAGCTTTTTGGGTAAGTTTACTTTAATTAGTCTGCCATTTTCTATCTGGCAATCATTTGCAATTCGAATAACTCCTCCGGATGCGATTACCCGAACTTTCGTTTCCTCAATAAAAGGTTTTATCATTTTAAGCAAGGCATCCTGTTCAAGCACACAATCCACATCTACACATACTATGTACCCAAACCGGGCTATGTTTACACCAACATTTAAGGCATCTGCTTTTCCTCCATTTTCTTTATCAACAATTATCAGTTTGTGAAATACGGGGTTATTGCTTTTATATATCCCCTTAATTTTTTTTGTTGGAATTTGTTCATTTACAAATGAATTGGTTTTATAAAGGTCATAGGCTGAAATTAATTTTGCAAGTGAGTCATCTTTACTCCCGTCATTAATTATTATCAGTTCAAGTGCGTTATAATGTATAGATAGCATTGATCTTACATTAGCAATAATATTAGCGCCTTCATTATAAGCAGGGGCTAAAATACTTATGCCAGGAAGCTGTTCGGATGCAGCAAGAACCCTGAAATCAGCAAAGCTGTTCTTGTGCATGTATTTTCTTATTTCACCTATGGAATATATGCCTATAAAAAGTGAGAAGAACAGCAAAATTATTGTGTACAAAAGAATACCATACGTAAAAACATTAAATAATACTTCATGCCAGCTCATTCTCAACCCTCCTTTTAATTTTTGTCGAAATTCCTTCGCTTGTTATACATCCCTATACTGGAGTTCCTAATCCGGTTTGAATATTTTTTAAATGTTCCTTTAACGGCGGTTCTATTTTCTTAAATTCTTCAATTGCCTGCTGAGCCAGTTCTACAAGACCCTCAACTTTTTCCGCTTTGCCATTATCTTCCAACTGCTTCATAACACCTAAAAGGTCATTTGCTTTTAACAGCCCTACACTGCTTTTTAATTTATGAGCCGTTTTATATACATCCACAAACTGATGGGCTCTACATGCTGCCAGCAAATCCTCCAATCTATCAGGCGTGTTTGTTAAAAAAATAGTAAGTACTTCTGAGATGTATTCATTATCATCCATCTCTTCTAAAAGGCTGAGGTCAAATAAGCTGTGAATATTAAGCTTATCAGCCTCAAATGTATTATCGCTTATTGGCTCAACGTTAAGCAATAAACTTATTCTTTTATACAAGAAGGCAAAATCAAAAGGCTTTGAAAGGTAGTCGTTCATGCCTGCTTCTATACATTTTTCTCTTTCACCTTTTAATGCCGTAGCCGTCATTGCTATAATAGGAATGGTAAGCCTCATTACACTTCTTATATACCTGGTTGCAGCATAACCATCCATTTCATCCATTTGTAAATCCATAATTATAATATCGTAATCTGTGCTTTCTTTAAGAAATGCAATTGCTTCTAATCCATGATTTGCAACGTCTACTTTAGCTCCAGCTTTTTGCAACACATGCCTTATCACTTTTTGATTCACATCATTATCTTCAGCAACAAGAAATTTTTTGCCTATAAGGAGTGATTCATATTCTTTGGAATCTTTCCCTATAAATGCTGCCGAAATTTTGGCATCACTGAAATGATAAGGTATGGAAAATTGAAATGTACTGCCACTGTTTAAAGTACTTTCAACAGAAATTGTTCCGCCTTGTAGTTCTAATAATTGTTTGGTGATGGAAAGGCCTAAACCTGTACCACCATATTTTCGGGATGTATTTATGTTTGCCTGTGTAAAACTTTCGAATATTGTATTTATTTTATCGGTTTCAATACCAATACCTGTATCTGTAATTTTAAAATTTAATACTACTTCATCAATAGATTGTTTTTGTATTGATATATTAACAACTACACTTCCCTGGGGCGTAAATTTTATAGCATTACCTATGAGGTTTACAAGAATTTGATTAAGCCGGTAAGGGTCTCCCTTTATCATTTCAGGAACCGCTTGATCTACATTAAACTGCAATAGCAAACCTTTTTTTGCTATCCGATGATGAAATATAGCTTTAATATTATCCAACAACTCTATCAGGTTGAAATCGATTTTTTCAATTGTTAACTTGCCTGCTTGTATTTTAGACAGATCGAGAACATCATTGATGATTACTAATAAATTATCTGAAGAACGTTTTATGGTTTTAGTAAAATCTTTCTGCTCATCATTTAAGGGAGTTTCTAATAAAAGATCTGTCATTCCCCTAATGCCATTCATAGGTGTCCTTATCTCATGACTCATATTCGCAAGAAATTGTTCTTGTAGTTTTTGTGCATCTTCTGCAATCTTTTTTGCTTCTACTAGTTGCTGCTGATATTTAACTCTTTCAGAAATATCTGTTGCAATACCACTTATTCCATAAACTTTATCTTCTGCATCCAGCAAAGGGAATTTACAGATAAGAATAGTATGCATTCCGTCGTGCATTTGAAGAACTTCTTCAAGCTCTACCTGTTTGGCTGTTCTCAATACCTCATCATCAGTATCTTTAAAACGCTGGGCCTGATCCTTATCACCAAAATCAAAATCTGTTTTACCAATAACAATATCATCCGTTACGTTCAATGCCTCTTTAAATTTTTTATTAATAAGAAGGTATTTGCCATTTATATCTTTTATATAAATTTGTGAAGTAGTATTGTCAAGTATGGCTTGTAAGCGTTCCTGATTTTCGAAAAGTTTTACCTCATATTTTCTAACTACGTCAGCCATTTCCTTTTTTGCTGAAATATCTTTTACAATACATTGAAAACCTACCGGTATATCATTTTCGGTTAATAAAACAGCAAATTGCTCCACATATTTTAAGTCTCCCTTTTTTGTTCGGATACAAAATTCCATCTGCGTTTCTTCTATCTTATTTTGAAACTGGTTTTTATAGCTTGCTTTAACATCACCCAAACATTCAGTATCTATAAATTGAGTAAAATGCATGCCCAGTAATTCCTCGGTACTATAACCTGTTAGCTGATAGGCTTTGCTGCTTGCAAAAGTTATTTCACCTTTAAAAGTTGTAGTATACATAACAACACCTGCATTTTCAATCAGGCTGCGGTATTTGATTTCATTCTCTGCCAGCTCTTCTTTGGTAGTTATCAAATCCATCTCAGCCACCTTGCGCTTGTCATCCGTTTTGTTTAAAGACTTGGCGGTCAGCCAAATTAATACTGAGATAATAGAAACAATAAGGATAACTCCTAATGCTGAGCCAAATTGGGGGTCGTAATAATTGAATCTCTGCCCCTGTAGTCTGAAAAAATTTATTAATATTGGGACAGTAATACCGATAGGCAGAAGCTTGCGGGCAATCTGTCCTCCTAAATTTTTATGCATAATAACCGATACAAAGCCACAGCGATAACGGACTAATAAGATACCTAATGATAAAAGTAAAAAGGTAATTGCTGTATGAAATCTCATTGGCAAATACACTGATAAACGATACAATGAGGTAGCAGAATATAAATAACCAATGATAGCGAGAAAGCTTATTATAAATACCAGGAGTGCAAAAAATTGTGACGGAAAATAAGTATGTTTCTTTCTATAATCTACCATCAATAAACTTAACCCGATAAGTATGAAATTGACTGTTGCATTGGGGGAGGTTCTGTTACCTTGTAATTGGCTACTGAAAAGTAGTTGATCTATGCCTATATCAAAGCTGCTATTAAAACCTATTAACCTTATAGACGAAATAATTACTACACCTAAGCCAATAAATTTTCCAATTTTTATCTCCTTGTCTGACCTATTCTCTTGAATGAGAAATAAAGAAATACCACAGAGAATTAATAACACGGCTGTTGTGGGATTCATTGCCACCAAGTTAGGAAATACACTTTTTAATAAACTAATATTAAAAAGCCAGCCTATTAATACCAGTGAAGGAATTAAAATAACTATTTTATTAATCGGGGATGAGAGTTTATGGCCATTAATAAAATTATCTTGCTTCATGTGTTACCTTTTAAGTGTACTGAAAGTATTGCCGAAAAATTTTTATTCACAATATAAATCAAATCAAAATAAGGATTTTGTTTGAATCAACAATTGAGTTTACGCTGCACGCTCATTCATAATTTGAAGAAAAATATTTTTCCACGGTAGTTGATCTGCAAAAACATGCGTTTGAAAAAAAGCGGCACCCATAGGGTGTAATTGTGACAAAGATTTAGCTGCGGCGGATTTTATATCGTCATCTTCATCCTGCAATTGTTCTAATAAAAAAGGAACCTGTTCTTCACTACCTATAATTTTTAAAGTATCAAGTATAGCCAGCTTATACGTTTTACTCTCGAATGAGTATGTCTTTATAACTTCCAGCGGCGAGTCTTCACGGGGCAAATTTTTCAGGTAGGCCAGGGCACTTAATTTTATTTGCAGGTTCGGATTTTGAATGCTTTTTATAACATGGTCATAAACCTGGTAACAGTTATAAAATGTTGCCAGTTTTAATGCAAACTCTATTACAGATTCATTGGCAGCATTTAGCCATCTTTTAATGGCCTCAAAATTTTCCCCTTTTACTAAATACAAAGCATTCAACAATTGTATTTGTTGCAACTGACTTATTGGGTAAACCGTAACATTTAAAAATCGCAGGCCCGGAAAGCCATAAAAACATATAAGAGCGCATTGAGCTTCGTTTCGCACCAATTCATTTGAATCATTAGTTAGTTTGAAAATCTCCTTTACATATTTCTTCTGATCCATTAATGCCAACTCCTGTATGCCTTTTGCTTTTATATGCCATAGTCCTGTCTTTAGTTTTCCGTAGGATTCATAATTCAGGCTTAAATTTTCATAAAGTTTTACAAGGTTATCAGTAGAAGCCCCTGAAAGCCCTTTTTTAATAGTAATTATTTCATTGATCAGGCACTGTCGAAAATTTCCTATACGCATCAGCTTGCTGTATTTATTTGCTACATCTACAGGCTCATCCTCATCGCTGATAAATATTGATTCGCTGATAAGCATTACTATACTCTCTTGCCACAATTTTGTTTGGCGGCCCAATCTTCTTTTATAAATAGTAAAGCCTAATATGATGACAAACAACAAAAGCAGCATCAAAAGAAAAGCATACAAAATATTGATAAATTGCGCAGGTGTGATATTTAAAAAGATTATAAAAAAGGGATTACACATTTTACGTTGATGCTTTCAAAAAAAATATTTTAAACTGCATGGGGAATATATCTTTTTACCCGCATAGATAATTCATTAGGGCTAAAAGGTTTGGTAATAAAATCATCTGCCCCTAATTGAAACGCTTCCAGCACCACGTTTTCCTGGCCCATGGCAGATAAAACAATTACAGGAATTGTTTTTCCAACTCTTTTTTTTGCGGCTTCTATTATTTCGAGGCCTGATGCAAAGGGCATCATGATATCGGTTATTATTAAATCCATATCAAATTCCTCAATTTTTTTTAACGCATCTCTACCATCTTCAGAAACAATAATAGTATACCCGTCTTTTTTCAAGCGGAGTTCAATGGTTTTTAGCATTATTATTTCGTCTTCTACTACAAGTATTTTCAAAGGTTAGATCTATTTTTATCTCGTTCACATCCCGCTCTCACTGAATATTTTTTAAATAATTCCTTAAAGGGTTATTAATTTTCTCAAATTCATCCCCCGCCATTTCAGAAAGGTGTACCAGGGTTTCTGATTTTTCAGCTTTCGTATCCTCTTCTATTTTTACCAAAGGTATTGCCAGGCAATGTGCTTTTATAAGCCAGCTCAGGCTTTTTAATTTATGTGCTATCTGGTAACCCCTGTGAAAATCACTGGCAACACATGCTTTGTGCAAAGCTTTTAAATCAACGGGAGTTTCCTCAAGAAATATGGTGAGAATATCAGAAATGTATTCTTTATCATCCATTTCTTCCAAAAGGCTTAAATCGTATAACCCATCAGTGCAGGGTTCTTCAATTATAGCTATAGGTTTAACGGTAGTTTTCTCGGAAACTAATAAGCTCAAGCGCTTATAAAAATAACCAAAATCAAAAGGCTTTGAGATATAATCATTCATCCCGGCCGCCAGGCATTTTTCTCTTTCACCCTTTAAAGCATTTGCCGTCATAGCAATTATAGGATTGGTAAGTTTCATCTCAGTCCTGATATATCTGGTGGCTGCATAGCCATCCATTTCAGGCATTTGCAAATCCATAACTATAAGATCGTAACCTGAATTTTTTTGCAGCATTGCTACTGCTTCTAATCCATGATTTGCAACTTCTACCGTGCCTCCCGCCTGTTGTAAAACATGCTTTACCACTTTTTGATTTATCTCATTATCCTCCACCACAAGAAATTTTTTACCCATTAAAAGCGAACGATATTCTTTAGAATCTTTATCTATAAAAACAGTTGAGCTGGTGGCATCGCTGTATTTATAAGGTATTGTAAATTGAAATGTACTGCCATTATTTACTTTACTTTCTACAGAAATCTCCCCCCCTTGTAGTTCTAATAATCGTTTTGTAATAGAAAGCCCCAAACCTGTGCCCCCATACTTACGGGTGGTTGTCATACTACCCTGTGTAAAGCTGTCGAAGATTTTACCTATTTTATCTGTAGCAATACCAATACCCGTATCCGTTATCTCAAAGCTTACCAAAATCTCTTTATCTCTTTTTTCCTGAACAGAAATTTTAACATCCACACCCCCACTAAGTGTGAATTTAATTGCATTTCCTATTAGGTTTACGAGAATTTGATTAAGCCTGTAAGGGTCTCCACATAACACTTTAGGCACATCCGCATCTACACCAATTTGTAAGATCAATCCCTTTTCTGCTATTAGATATTTAAACAACACTTTTATATTGTCTAAAACTTCAGTAAGATTAAAGTCAATCTTTTCTATATTTAATTTGCCCGCCTGTATTTTAGAGAGGTCTAGAATATCATTGATGATCACTAATAAATTATCAGAGGAGCGTTGAATAGTTTTTGTAAAATCTTTCTGCTCGTTATTTAATGCAGTTTCCAGAAGAAGATCCGTCATGCCCTTTATTCCATTCATGGGCGTTCTAATTTCATGACTCATATTTGCAAGAAACTGCTCCTGTAGCTCTTGTGCCTGTTCTGCAATTTTTTTCGATTCTATTAACTGCTCCTGGTATTTTACCCTTTCGGTAATATCAGTGGCAATACCACTTATTCCATAAATTTTATTTTGGGCATCAAGCAAGGGGAATTTTATGATAAGAATATTATGCAAACCATCCTCCATTTCAACAACGTCTTCAAGCTCTACCGGCTTTAGCGTTTTAATTACCTCATCATCACTATCCTTAAATCGCTGGGCCTGAACATGATCAACATAATCAAAATCTGTTTTGCCAATAACTTCTTCATCAGTTACTTTTAAAAACGATTTAAATTGCTTGTTGATAAGTATGTATTTACGGTCAAGATCTTTAATATAAATTAACGTGGTAGCATTATCTAAAATAGATTGTAAACGGGCCTGGCTCTCAACTAATTTTTCCTCATATACCTTTACCACGTTTTCCATTTCTTTCCTTTGCGTAATATCTTTAGCTACACATTGAAATCCTATAGGTGAATTGTCGTCCAGGATCATTACTGCAGTCTGTTCAACACATTTCACTGCCCCGGTCTTTGTACGAATACAAAATTCCATATGAACTTCTTCAACATTATTTTTAATCTGGCTTCTATAACTTGAACGAACCCCATTTAAATAATCAGCATCAACAAGTTTAGAGAAATGCGTTCCTAATAATTCGTTTATCTCATAACCGGTTAACTGAACAGCTTTGCTGTTAACGAATGTTATTACACCATCCATAGAGGTAGTAAACATACTTACCCCGGCATTCTCTATTACGTTGCGGTATTGCAACTCATTATCAGCAAGGTCATTATTGGCTTTCATAAGTCCCTCTTCAGCTT
>MWVW01000096.1_pt1 | contig 22703 bp, 22 predicted proteins | sample 1047191 | NCBI WGS metagenome assembly MWVW01 (sample SAMN06349985, study PRJNA376086) | soil metagenome | isolation source: MtG22-5 sample Antarctic (ecotone) | place: Antarctica
AATTTTGTTTATCCAATCTAAATAAATTTGTAATAAAATGAATAAGGAATTATAAAACAGATATAACTTTTGGAAATATTATTATTCTTTTTTGTAATTGCTTTTATTTATTCTTCGGTAGGATTTGGCGGAGGTTCAAGCTATCTTGCTATACTTGCTTTATACGATTTACCTTTTAAGGAAATAAAATTAATAGCATTGATCTGTAATATAATTGTTGTAACAGGGGGTACAATTATTTTTATTAAGAAAAAGCAGGTATCCTGGAGTAAAATATTTCCCCTGGTTTTATTAAGTGTTCCTTTGGCCTTCTTTGGAGCTATATTAAAGGTTAATCAAGATACTTTTTTTATAATTCTGGGATCCAGCTTAATTGTTGGGGCTGTATTATTGTGGATTAAAACAAGTAAAGCCAATGCTGAGAAGGTAATAATTACAAGTTCGTACACTTATATAAAGGATGGATTGTTGGGCGGATCAATTGGTTTTCTCTCCGGGTTAGTGGGTATTGGCGGAGGCATATTCCTTTCACCATTGTTGAATCTGATGAAATGGGATACAGCCAAAAGGATTGCTGCAACCGCAAGTATATTTATTTTGGTTAATTCAATAGCAGGTATTGCAGGACAGTTAACAACTTTGCATACAGATTTTAATTATAGAAGAATAGTATTACTATGCCTTGCAGTATTTTTAGGCGGCCAAATTGGTTCACGAATGGGAGCAGTAAAATTTAACTCACTGGTGATACGGCGCCTGACAGCCATTCTTGTTTTTGCTGCGGGTATACAAGTATTGATTAAACATATTTAAAAATACTAATTTTTGAAAATGAAAGTTCTGGCATTTGGTATCGCAAAGAATATTTTCGGGAATACCGAGATAGAGGTTGATCTTGAAGATGGCGCAACTATAGATAAATTAAAAACTATACTCGAAAAAAAATATCCGCGACTTAACCAACTGGGTTCATATATGGTTGCAGTTAATAAGGAATATGCATCAACTAATGACCACATACGTACCAATGACGAAGTTGCAATTATTCCGCCAGTAAGCGGAGGTTGAAATTATACTGAAAAATAAGATTGAACAGCGATATTAAAATATCATCTACACCTTTGGATATTCAATCATGTATTGATTGGGTAATGTCGCCGGAATGTGGCGGCATTAATGTATTTATAGGTACAGTAAGAAATAAAACAAACGAAAAGAAAGTTCTGCAGCTTGAATTTGAATCGTACCAATCAATGGCCATAAGTGAAATGAATAAGATCGCAGAATACGTTTTAAAAAAATGGAGTGTTCAAAAAATATTAATTCATCACCGTACCGGGATTTTACAAACAGGTGAAGTACCGGTTATTATTGCAGTTGCAGCGGCGCATCGTGATGCTGCATTCAATGCCTGCCGTTATGCGATAGATACTTTAAAGCAAACAGTTACAATTTGGAAAAAAGAAATTTTTGAAGATGGCGAAGTTTGGGTGGCAGCTCATCCCTAAACTATTCATCTTCCTGCCATGCTTTTAATCCCCCTTCCAAAGAAAAAATATTTATTCCGGGAAATTTATTTCTTACCAGTTTAACGGCTTCGCTACTTCGCTTACCGGATGAACAATACATAACAACAGCTTTTCCGTTATCAGGAATTAAACCATTTTTTTCAAGTTCATATACAGGAATATTTCTACCCCCGATATTGTATAAAGAATGTTCTTCAGAAGTTCTGATATCTACCAGGTCATACATATTTTTATCAATTACTTTTTTTAAAGCATTTACTGAAATTGCAGGTATATTAAGCGTTTCACCTAAGGATATAATATTCGTTCTGGTAACATTTTCTAATTTAATGATGTTGCTTTGCATTGTTTGTACATCTAACATCAATATCTTTCCAGCAAGTAAATCACCTGTTTTTGTGAAATATTTTATTATTTCATTGGCCTGTATGCAACCAATAATTCCTGCAACTGTTGGCATAACTCCGCCATCAGCACAATCAGGAATTTGTGTGGCATTCACAGTCGGAAAAAGATCCCTGTAGTTGACTGTTCTTGTCCCATCAGTGTTCAATATATTCCACACAGCAACTTGTCCTTCGTATTGATATATGGCTCCATACACCAATGGCTTCCCCGTTAATACACAGGCATCATTCAATAAATATTTTGTATCAAAATTATCAGTGCAGTCGAGCACAATATCATAATGCATAATAATCTCAATCACATTTTGTGAAGTGATCTTTATATCATGCGGAGTAAGAGAGATACCTGGATTTTGGAGTTGTAATTTTTTGCAGGCAATAGTAGCTTTCTTTAATCCAACTTCTTCAGGTGTATATAATATCTGGCGATGCAGATTACTTGTTGAAATTGTATCAAAGTCTGCAATGCCGATAATTCCTATTCCTGCCGCTGTTAAATATTGAGCTGCAGGACAACCCAGACCACCTGCCCCAACTATTAATACTTTTGCATGTTGTAATTTCTGCTGTGTGTCTTCATTGAATCCAGGTAATGCTAACTGGCAACTGTATCGTAATAATTCAGGTGGCATGATGAATTGAATTCTTTTTTTGTAATAACTGCCGCACATTTTCAAGGTCCTCCTGTGTATTTATATTAGTCAACGCTTCCGGTTTTTTAATTTTTAAAATCGTTATTTCACTATTTCGCAAAACTTTCGCCGGACAGGTATATCCCTGTGATAAAAACGAAAGCAAAACAGGATAACTTTTCGGTTCCCAGATGGTGATCAGGGGTTCGGGCAAATTATTATAAGGGTTTTCAAATGCAGTTGCTGTGGAAGAGGTGTTTCTGTTATCTTTTAAATACTGTAATGTATCAATATCCAGTAAAGGAAGATCGCAGGCAACAACCATCCAGGCAACATCAGGCTTTTCCCGAAAAGCTGAAAGTATTGCTCCATAAGGGCCTAAGCCTGTAAAAGTATCGGTAACTGTTTGATATTTGCTGTCTATCATTTTTTGCTGATCAGAGCGACATGAAATGTAAACTTCATTGCATAAGCTTTTTAATAAATCAGCTAAAAAATATTGTTGTTCTTTTTCATGCCATGCAATAAGTCCTTTATCATAACCCATCCTTATACTTTTACCTCCAGCCAATACCAATCCATTTAACAATGGCTTTGCCTGTTGAATTTTCCTTTTAAAAAAGTCAATCATTTTGCCTGTTTCGTTCAAATTATAAACCGGTATTTGTTTCCATAATGGCAACGCTTTTATAAAATCAAATATTTCCTGTTCGCCGTCTGCCAGTAAGATCAATTCAACATTGGTTAACTGAGATAATCTTTTTTTAAGCGATTTTTTTTTACTTTCATCAATCACTACCACCTGTGACCTTGCCTCAAAATGATTTCCATTAACTAAAATCAAATCAGCATCATTAAATACCTGCCTGAATGTAAATTGATTGAATGCTTTTGTATAATTGAATTGATTATAATTAAGATGATTGGTATATTCTATAACAGCACTATTTTCAATATGTACCGGAAGTTTAACCTCTTCATTTTCATCCGGATGCTTTGCATCTGCAAAAGCACATTTATATTCAGGCGACAAAGCCTTAATAACAGAATCAGCCAAATGCTTGATAGTACTGCAATGCGTACCAACTATTGACCACTCATTACGGCAATAATTTCCATACGAAGGAGTTGTAATATCACTGTGTTTTTTATGTTCTTTTATAATCATTTTTGCCTCCGGTTTTTTCAATTAGTTTTATTTCTTTAATTACAATATCCTGGCTTAATGCTTTACACATATCATATACAGTTAATGCCGCTATCGATGCCCCCACCAAAGCTTCCATTTCCACACCGGTTTTCGACGTGATGGCTGCTGTGCAGTCAATCACAAGCTCATGCTTGTTAATATGAATGTCGATCTTACAATTATCCAATGCCAGCGGATGACATAAAGGAATTAACTCGCCTGTTTTTTTTGCAGCCATTATACCTGCAATTATTGCCATTTGAAATACAGAGCCTTTCTTTGTTTGAATATCCCCATCAATTAATTTACCGGCTACTTCATCGGGTAATACAACTATACTTCTTGCCGTGGCTTTGCGTTGCGAAACCTTCTTCTCACTTATATCCACCATTGTTGCTAACCCTTGCTCATTTAAATGGGAGAACTTACTCATACCATATTGTATTGATTGGTTATTTTGAAAACCATTGTTATAAATAAAATATCTCTTTGAACGGCCATATCCTGAACACTCCTCCTTTTGTAAAGTTATTTTGTTCCAGAGGAAGTTCCATAAAAGCATCGCTATCCAGTAAATTTGAAAAGTCACCGGAACTGTTTCCTGCAAGAGGATATGCTATTATATTCCCATTCCCGTTCACCTTCAATTTTACCTGCAAAAAATATTGTAATGGAAGCGTAAAAGAAACATTTTCATTTAAAATTGCATAAATATTTTGTAAAGGCAAACCTATGCAAGCTCTTAGCCAGTGTAAAACAAACCGGTATAAACACATAAAAGTAGAAACAGGGTTACCCGGCAATGCAAATACCAACACGCCATCCGGATGAACGCCGAACCAAAATGGCTTGCCGGGCCGTTGTTGTACTTTATGAAAAAGTTTCTCTACAGATAATTCATGTAATGCCTGAGGTATATAATCAAATTTGCCCATTGAAATACCACCGCTTAAAATAATAACATCATAAGCTTGTAAGCAATTTTTAATTTTTTGTTTAATTATCTCCGGATTATCGGGTATATGCAAAATGTCAGCCCGTAAATTATATTGCTCCAAGGCCGCCTTAACCATGTAACCGTTGGAACGCCTGATCTGGTATGGAGAGGGTATTTCATTAACTTCCACCAATTCATCTCCCGAAGAAATAACCGCAACCTTTGGCAATTTTTTTACAAGCAGGTTTATTTTACCGGTGGATGCTGCCATGTTTATTAATGCAGGTGTAATAACCTGGCTGGCAGTTGCAACAATTTCATTTTTCGTTTTGTCTTTTCCTTTTGTGTGTATGCCCTGCCCCTGATGTATGTATGATAATATTTTTGCAATTCCATTTTGTATATGGAGGTCTTCATATCCAATTACCGTATCAGTTGTATCCGGTAATGCAGCACCGGTCATTATTTCAATACATTCATCAGGAGCATTTATATCAACAGGGATATCTCCTGCAGCCTGCGTTGCCTTTATATGAAATGAATAAATGCCTTTTTCAAATGAAGCATAATTAATTGCTATACCATCTAATGTTGCCCTGTTAAATGGAGGTAAGTCTCTGTCAGCAGTAAGATTTTCAGCTAATACCCTTCCCAGGGAAGTTTCAAATGGAATGCTTTCAGTGCCAAAATCTCTTACCTGTGATAGTATTATTTTTTCTGCTTCTTCAACAAGTATCATTTAGTAGTTTTAATTTAGGCTACCCACCTATTGTAGCCATTGATTCATGCACCGGATTTTTTTCTTTCCTTAATTGTTCAGCTTCCCGGCCATCTTTAGCCCGGTTATCCAGTGCTTTTAATAAAACTGTTTTCAATTCATTATCATCTAAACCTTTTCTTACTAAATCTTTAATATTCATTACACCATCATCATACAAACACGTTTTTAATTCTCCTGCTGGCGTAATCCTGATGCGGTTACAAGTACCGCAAAAAGAGCGTGTGTATGCAGCAATAATTCCTATGCTTCCTTTATGCCCCGGTATATGATAATTGTTTGAAGTAGAAAAAGGCGGATCTGCAATGTTATGAATATCCGGATATTGTTCTTTTATTCTGTTGAGTATGCGCAGATGATTCCATTGCAAACCCGGGTTATGATCTGCCTCACCATTAAATGGCATCTCTTCAATAAACCGAACACTTAAGGGTAAACTTTTTGTGAGTTCAACCAAAGGAATAATATCTTCTGTATTTTTTCCATCCATTACCACTGCGTTTAGTTTAGTCTCAATATTATAGTATAATAAAGCGTCTAAAGTTTTTAATACATCCGGTAATTCATCACGCCTGGTAATTGAAAAAAAACGATTGCGGTCTAAAGTATCAAGACTAAGGTTTACAGATTTGATGCCTATCTTTTTTAATTCCGGAATATATGGCGCAGTTAACACACCATTTGTTGTAATAGCAATCTGCTGTAAGCCTTTTAGCTTTGTTAAGGCTGTTAAAAACTGCAGGATATCTTTTCTTACAAAGGGCTCTCCACCTGTAATTCTTATTTTATTAATGCCCATATTTACAAGCAGAGAACAAATATGCAACATCTCCGGGTAAGTCATCAGTTCCTTCCTGTCAAGCCAGTTCAATCCCTGTTCAGGCATACAATAAAAGCAACGAAGGTTACACCTGTCTGTTACTGCCAGCCTTAAATAATTAACTGTTCTGCCGTGATTATCTTTTAACAAGGGTAAGATGTTTAATAATTGATATGGGCAAAGTTCAGTGTTTTACCGTAAGGCACTTAAATTATTTAATTAATTTAGAGAGATAATAGTATTTTTTATTTTGTATTATGAAAGAAATAAAGTCTATAATAAATGCATATAGCAAAATTGATTTTTCATCCACGAAAGCAGCATTGGTAACGGTTGTAAGTATACAAGGCTCCTCGTACCGCAGAACAGGTGCCCGCATGTTGGTACTGGATAATGGTATTTATTTTGGAGGGATAAGTGGCGGATGTTTGGAAGGAGATGCATTAAGGAGAGCACAAAAAGCAATATTTAAAAACAAGCCCTCCATTGTAACTTATGACACTTCGCAAGATGATGAACATGAAATGGGCGTGGGATTAGGTTGTAATGGAATAATAGACGTATTGATAACACCACTTAATAATAATTATAAAGATCCTGTTCATTTATTATCTGTAATTTCTGAAGTAAGAGAGCCAGCGGTGCTTGTTACCATAATTGGCTGCCGGGAAACATTGGATATTTTTGGTCAGACAATTTTATTTGAAACGGAAGAACAGTTTCTTTCATTATTTCCAATCAAAGATATCGGGGTGTTAGTTTTAAAAGATATTAAACAAGCTCTTGCAAATAAAAATTCGGAAACAATTAATTACGATACTGCCATAGGGACAATAAGAATTTTTATTGAAGTGATTATTCCTTCCCTAAACCTCATTATCTATGGCAGCAATTATGATATTCTTCCCGCTGCATCTATAGGCAGGGAACTCGGGTGGAATGTAACAGTAGTGATGAATATTGCCAGGGCAAACAAAGTATTATTAGAAACGGCAACAAATATCATTGATAATAAAAGTAATCAGGAACCTGTAATTGATAATTATAGCGCCGTAGTATTAATGGCTCATGATTACAAAACTGATCTGGATAATTTAAAGAAGATTTTACAAACCAAAGCATCTTATATTGGATTACTTGGCCCCCGTAAAAGAAGTGAGAAAATGTTTAGTGAACTGTTAAAAGAAAATATCCAGCTTTCGGAGTATTCTATGGAAAGAATTTATGCGCCTTGCGGCTTAGATATCGGTGCCTCAAATTCTGAAGAGATCGCCCTTTCAATCGCAGCAGAAATTCGTGCTCATTTTGCAAAAAGACAAGGGATGTCTTTAAAGTTCAGAAAGGGCACGATCTACAATAATTAGAAGTTGATTGCACCAACAGAAAAAAGATCAATTATTTATGATGAGCGCTATAGTTTTAGCAGCCGGATTATCAACAAGAATGGGAGGTGTAAACAAGCTATTGCTTCCTTTTAAAGGCAAAACAGTTATTGTTACTGTTGTTGAGCATCTTATTAATGCAGGTATAGAAGAAATAATTGTGGTAACCGGCAACGATGCTGAACAGGTAAAAAATTTATTGAAACATTTAGATGTTAAGGTTATTTATAATGAAGATTTTAAAAAAGGGATGACCTCTTCAATTAAAAAAGGTGTTTTAGGTGTTAAAGGTAACAGCTATATGATTTGTTTAGGCGACATGCCATTTATTACCAATGAGGAATATTTACAAATAAGAACTTTTTTTGAAAAGCTAAGGCATTTAAATGATGCCTGTATTTGCATTCCAACATATAAAAATAAAAAGGGGAACCCGGTAGTTTTTTCATCTTTCTATAAAAGCGAAATATTTAAACACACAAACATGGAAGGCTGTAAAGGTATAATCGCCGGAAACCAACAAAATGTATATAAACTGGAAATGAAAGCATCAAATATTTTAAAAGATATTGATACTGCCGATAATTATAATAAAGCCGTAATGTAGCCAATTAACAAGAGCAAAAATACCTACAGGAAATTAAAGCAGGTATTAGTTAGTGAATTTATTTTTTATTTACGCTTAGTGAATGATAGAAAACGGGATGTTAAAAATGAATTGATTGCATTGTATTCCCATTATTTTTTTCATAATTTTTATTAAGGATTTTTCTTAATAAATTATTTGCCTTTGATAAATTAGACTTAGATGTGCCAATCGCTATATTTAATCTGCAGGAAATTTCCTAATGAGTAAATCCATCTATGACGTACATATTAAAAACGACCCTGTATGCCGGAGCTGGCAATATATTTTTATTAATTCGTGACCTTGAGAAAAATAAACAGATTTTTTCAAATTCAGCTTGACCGTTTGTGGCTGAAAGCTGACTAATATTAAATCTAATAATTTGTTGCAATTCTGTAGGGTACATTGTCTTTTGCCGAATATTGGTATAAAAGCTTTTTTTTCCAATTTATCAGCAGATAAGATGTGGAATTACTTATCTTTTCTTCCCCTCCTTCACAAACATTCCACCCGTATACTTATCGTACAACTCAAATAAAAATTCAATCCGCTTTGTTTCGTTTATAAAAGGTTGAGGGCGATAACAAAGGTCAACGGCTTTATCAAGAGCCTGATGAGCTTTTACCAAGTCCGGTGGCATTGTGTTGGGATCATATAAATCTGCTAAGCTGCTTTCGGGAAATTTAGTTCTTATATCTAAAACTTTTTGTGCTGCTTCTTCAACACCTTTAATTTGTTTTTCGGAAGGATTTTCAGCCCATGGAAAATTATTGTAGACATTATCTTTTGTAAACCTCCAGTCACTTTTTAATCTTCCACCTATTGTCCTTATCCATGTCATCATCATTTCGGAAATTAAAATTCCAAAAGTGTATCCAGTTGAAATTGGAATAATATTTACAAGATTAGAAGCAATTACTTCTTTATTAAAAACAGCTATTGGTATATATTTTCTTCTTTCAGATGAAACTACAGGAGCAATTAAATAATCAGAATTTGGTTGTCTAATTTCTCCAAATAAAAATGGGAAATCTGCAAGTTTCCTTGTCGTATCTCTTGTGCTTTTACTTCTAAAAGTTTTTACTTTCTCAATTCTTTCTATAATTTTTGGGAATTGTCGAAGTTGTTTCGGATCAATATCTTTAAACCATAAACACCATCTATCTTTATTATTTATATACTCAAATGCACCCACAAATTTTCTAATAAATTTTTTTGATTCTGGATTTTTATTAAGGAGCTCATCCTTTTCTTCTGTTGAAAGAATCAAGTTGCCATCATCATTAGCCATGCTTCCATTCATCATCTCTTGAACTTTGCAAAGCGGTCGTTTTCTTGATTTAACAACAAAATCTTTCCCTTCAACTAAATATGGGTTTACATTTCTCACTTTTATTTCAAGAGGTTCTCCTTTAATATTTTCATACTCAAAAATTCTTTTTTCATTTACATCAAAATTTGAAAAACCAATAATTACAACATGAACTGCTGCATTGTTTCTTGATTCGTTGCCCCATTTAAAAGTTCTGTGAGCAAAATGAATTTTTATTTTATACTTATTAAATAATTCATTCCATAAAATACCAACCTGTTCGCCCTGCGATATTGAATTAGTGCTAACAAAAGCACAGATTGTCAGGCTGAGCCTGTCGAAGCCCTGCTGAGCATTTGTACTACTGCCTGAACTACCCTTCGACAAGCTCAGGGTGACAGCATTGTGCTGCTGCATATATTGCGCAGCCTTAATGTACCAAGCAGTAACATAATCTAAAACACCTGCAGCATTCACGCCAGTAAAAATCAAATCCATATCTTTCTTTTGTTGTTCATTTTGTAAACTCTTTCCAACAAAAGGAGGATTACCAAAAATGTAATTAAATTTTGGTTCTTCTTTTCCCCAGGGTAAAGGTTCAATTAAGCTTTGCCAATCAGTTTGTAAAGCATTGCCACGTTTAATAACTGCACTTTTACGCAACGGCAAACGCACATAATATTCACCAAATGTTTCACTTGCTTTAATATTCATTTGATGGTCTATCAACCACATTGCCACCTGTGCAATTTGCGCCGGAAATTCTTCATATTCTATTCCATAAAACCTATCCACGTCTAATAAAAAATAATGTCCTATATCAGTAACCGTTTGGTTGTTTAGCAAGATTTTTACAATCTCCATTTCAAGCAATCTCAACTCCCGATATGCAATTATTAAAAAGTTGCCACAACCACAGGCGGGGTCTAAAAAACGAAGTTTACCAATTCTTTCATGAAGTTTTTTAAGGGCATTTTTATCTGCTTTATTCTTTTCAAATTCCTTCCAAAGTTCATCAAGAAATAAAGGCTTAATAACTTTTAAAATATTCTTTTCACTGGTATAATGTGCCCCAAGATTTCTTCTTTCTTTAGGGTTCATTACACTTTGAAAAAGAGAGCCAAAAATTGCCGGAGATATTTTGCCCCAATCAAGCAAACAACATTCTAACAGAATCTTTCGCATCTCACTATCAAAACTTGCCGTTGGCAAATGTTCTTCAAACAATTTTCCATTCACATAAGGAAAGGCTGCAAGGTTCTCGTCAAGGTTTTTTAAGCGTTTGTCTTTCGGTGTATTTAATATTTCAAACAGCTGTGCAATGTGATTGGCAAGGTCGCTGCCATCTTCATCAGTTCGCAAGTCTATATAATCGTATAAAATTCCTTTTTCAAAAATATTGGTATCATCAGCAAATAAACAAAAGAGCAATCTCACAAGATAAAGTTCTAAAGCATGTCCTGTATATCCTATGGCTTCCAGTTTATCGTGCAGCTTTCCCATCAATGCTGCAGCTTCTAAGTTCACAGGATCCTGCTCTTTATAAGTTCTTTTTTGATAGCCGGCAATAAAGCCAAAGAGATGAACATGATTTACAAAATCCGAAAGCCTAAATTCATGAGCCGTGTTTTGTTCAAGGTCATAAAGATTAAATCTTTCAAAATCGCTAACTAAAATATAACGGGGAAGTTCTTTTTCTGTAAGCCCGGGAAAATAGTCTTTAGCCTGTTGATATGCCTTTGCTAAATCTTTGCCCCTGCTTTTGTGTTCAATTAATATAGTTCCTTTCCAAAGCAAATCAATAAAGCCTGACCTCATCCCGCCCTTCTCCGAAGGAGAAGGGGAAGAAAGGCTTACCTGTTGCTCAAAGGTGGCTACCCTCCGGCGTGAAATGCCAAAAACATTAAAGAAATCATCCCAAAAAGATTTGGCTTCTGCATCTTCACTTACATCATCTTTCCATTCATTTGTGAAGGCAACAGCACGACTTTTAATTTCATTCCAGCTTAAGGGCATAAGTTAGTATCAGTATTTCCTGAAAGTAAGCAAATGGATTGAAAGGAATAATAAATTAATGCAGCTTCTAATTGATTTAAATAAAGCGTGTGAAGTATAATGTTCCTTAAATTTTTTCATTAGTAACTTGTCTTTGTTTATTTTTATCAGTAGCTATTATCAATTTTAAATATTCACTTATGAAATTTCATCATAAATTTTTTCCCTTTCTTTTTTTATTTTTTATTTGTTTTACAACAACCGCTCAAATTAATTCAGATAGCACCAGGTATAAAACCATCGCCGCAGGGCCTGAATACCAAAAGTCCCCTTTTTATCAATCCCTTTGGGGTAAAAACTACCGGAAAGAATGGACAACACCTGTAACGTTCCCTGTTACCATGTTGGATACATTAAGAGGCGGAATGGTAAAATTTGAAATAGGAGGAGGGCATCAGTCCAAATCACTAGAACTAAGAAATAAACAGGATAAAGTATATGCATTACGCTCAGTAAATAAATCGCTTAAAATTCTGGTACCCCCAATTTTTTACAACACTTTTGTTGAGGATATAGCCAATGATGCAATTTCTATGTCCCATCCGTATGGCGCTTTAGCCGTACCGGTAATGGCGCAGGCTGCAGGAATTCCACATTCTGATCCACAATATATATGGGTTCCTAAACAACCCGCTTTTGATACACTCAATACCGTATACGGAGATAAGCTTTATCTTTTTGAACAAAAACCTAAGGACGACTGGAGTGAAGCAGATAATTTTTTAAATTTTAAAAAATTTGATAACTCTGAAGAATTACTGGAAAAATTATATGAAGACAATGATCACCAGGTTGATCAGGAGGCGTTTATTAAAGCAAGATTATTTGATATGATCATTGGTGACTGGGACAGGCATTGGGATCAATGGAAATGGGGTAAGAGAGATAGTGGAGAGCAAAATATCTATGTTCCTATCCCTACTGATCGTGACCAGGTATTTTCTACCACCGGAGGTGTATTGCTTAAATCAATTATTTCCGCAGGCGGTATGAAATATATTCAACCCTTTGATTATACAATAAAAGATGTAACTGCTACTGAAAAAAGGTTTCTCGACAGGCTTTTAACCAATCATCTTACGCTGGAGCAGTGGCTAACACAGGCAAAAAGCCTGCAACAGGCGCTAACGGATGGGGTTATAGAAACATCTATAAAACAAATGCCTTCAGAAATTTTTGCAATTTCAGGAAATGAAATTAGTGCAAAACTTAAATCACGCAGGGATCATATACACGAGTATGCCACAACGTATTTTAAATTCCTGGCAAAAGAAGTTGAGATTGTAGGCAGTAAAAAAAATGAGGTTTTTGAAATTAACCGCTTGAATGATAACGAAACTGTTATTAATCTTTATAAGGTAAATAAAGAAGGCGAAACCAAAAATCCTCCTTTTTATTCCCGGGTTTTTAAAACAGAGGAAACAGAGGAAATTCGCTTGTATGGATTATCAGGGAATGATGTTTACAGGATAAATGGAAAGGTAAATTCAGGTATTAAACTCAGAATAATTGGGGGCGATGAAAAAGATTCCCTCGTTGATAATTCAAATATAAAAGTGCATGTTTATGATGATGATAAAAATACTTTTGTAAAAGGCTCACGAACAAGGCTGCATTTATCTGATAGTACAGATCATACACATTTTTATGATACTTATATACCGGATAAAAAAGGAATTAAGCCACTGTTAGGATACACCTATAAAGACCCATTTTTTATAGGATTAGGATATAGTACGGTTAATCATAAATGGCGGAAATTACCGTACGCATATAAACAGGCGTTTGGGGTAAAATATTCTTTATCACAAAAAGCAGCCAGCGTATTTTACCTGGGAATATTTCCTGAATTAATTGGTAAATGGGACCTTCTTTTAAATGCCGATTATGATTTTAGAAAATGGCTGAATTTTTATGGCATTGGTAATGAAACCCTGTTAACCACAAATGATGTTAAATTCAACAGAACTCAATTCAAGGAAATTACAGGCAGTATCGGTTTACAACAAAAATTTGGAAGAAACACTTTTGCTGTATCCGGGTTTTTTCAGAATGTAAAAATTATTAATGACGATGATAGATTTATTGCAAAAAATATTGCTCCCTCACAGCCTGATATTTTCAATAACAATGATTATGCAGGTGCCCGGCTTAACTATAGCTATGTACACATTAATGATTCCATAGTACCTACAGCCGGTGTTACATTTAAAGCTGAAGCTTCACATAATGAAAATCTTACAAACAAGGGTAATGCATTTCAAAAATATGCAGGTATACTACAAACCTATATTCCGCTCATTCCAAAATTTTCTTTGGCTATCAGGGCAGCCGGTGGCACTGTATCAGGTAATCCCTTGTTTTATCATTTACCATATATTGGCGGTGCTGAAGATTTGCGTGGTTATAAGCGTGAAAGGTTTTTTGGTAAAACCTCGTTTACCAATAGTAATGAACTACGTTTTATAACACCATTCAGAAGTTATATCATGAATGGAACTATAGGGCTTACTGTTTTTTACGATCAGGGAAGGGTTTGGCAACCGGGAGAAAGTTCGGATACCTGGCATACAGATTATGGAGCCGGATTTTTATTTGCGCCGTTTAATAAACTTTTAGCCAATATCGCCTATGGTATTTCCAAAGAGAGGAGACTAATTCAATTGCGGCTCATTAAATTTATTTAATTCTTCATGCAGAATATTAAGGCAATTATTTTTGATTTCGGAGGTGTTATTTTTAATATTGATTTTAATAAAACCTGCTTAGCCTTTAATGATATTGGTGTAAAGGATTTTGCGGATATGTATTCATTAAAAAATGCCAATCCCCTCTTTCAACATTTAGAACAAGGCAAAATCTCCGATGATGATTTTTATATTACATTCAGAAAATTATCCAATACAGAGTTAACTGATGATCAGATTAAAACTGCATTAAATATATTATTATTAAGCTATAGAAAGGAGGCATTAAATACACTTAAAGTTATCAGGCATAAATACAAATTATTTTTACTTAGCAATACAAATAATATCCACCTGCAGGCATTTACTAAACTTTATAACGAACAAATAGGAGAAGGATCGTTAAATGATTATTTTGATAAGGCATACTATTCTCATAAAACCGGCTATCGAAAACCGGCTAAAGAAGCTTATGAAATGGTTTTAAAAGAAAATAATTTATCTGCTTCCGCAACCTTATTAATTGATGATTTAATTAAGAATATAGAAGGCGCCAAAGCGTTGGGGCTGCAAACTATTCTATTAGAAGACGGAGTAGGGATAGAGAATTTAAACCTATAATTATTTTACTTCCTCATAATCAATATAATCCTCTTTTTTTGCAGGCTCTTGTGCATTTGGTTTTGTAGCAGCATTTTGTTGTTGATTAAACGTATTCATTTGGTCCTGCATTTTATTCTGCATTTCTCCAAATTGCTTTTTTACCCTTCTTGTAGTTTGATAAATGGGAATTATAAAATCAAAAATCAACTTATATAAAATATAGATAAGTAATATCTCACCCACTAAACGTAAAATATTCATGATGTAAAAATATTGCTTTAAATCATTTCTAACATTTCAAATCAATAATTTAACTAAATTCCTTCGCTTATGGTTAGATTAGGGTGAGAGAATAATTTGGAGGGTAAATACTATTTATATTATATTTGCGGCGGATTAAAGAATCATTGCAAGGGAACGGCTTCGTTCCCTTCTTCTTTTCTCAAAATCGTAGAAACAGGGTTAAATGAATCCGGATACTAAACAAAAAGCCATTGAGGATTTTGTAAATCAACAGCTAATTGGCAGTGAAGATGTTTTTTTGGTGGCGGTTAAGGTTATTCCGGGAAATAATATAAAGGTTTTTTTAGATGCTGATAATGGAGTTACCATTGAAAAATGCATCAGGATTAACCGGGCTTTGTATAAACAAATTGAGGAATCGGATTTATTTCCGGATGGAGATTTTTCTTTGGAAGTTTCTTCACCCGGTGTGGAAGAACCGCTGAAACTTCACCGCCAATACAAAAAAAATATTGGCAGAACTGTAGAGATAAATATGAATGACGGCACCCGCAAAGAAGGAAAATTAATTGATGTCAATGATGATGAGATCATCATTGAAGAAAGAACAGGGCTGGGTAAAAAAGCTATTATTAACACAACAAATATTTTATTTAATCAGGTTAAGCATACAAAAGTGCTTGTAACTTTTTAAACACCATATGGTATGGCAAGTATTAATTTAATTGATTCCTTCCAGGAATTTAAAGACGCTGAAAACATTGACAGGCCTACACTTATGAAAGTGATGGAAGATGTTTTTAAAACATTAATCAGGAAAAAATATGGGTCAGATGAGAACTTCGATGTTATTGTAAATGATCAAAAAGGTGATCTTGAAATTTTCAGAAGAAGAACAATTGTTGATGATGATGATCTTTATAATACCCTTACAGAAATTGAATATAAGGATGCAATTAAAATTGAGCCCGATTACCAGGTTGGCGAAGAATTGTATGAAGAAGTGGATATTCAGAAAGAATTTGGACGGCGTGCAATTTTAGCAGGTAAACAAACATTGGCCAGCCGGATTAATGACCTTAAAAAGAATATTTTAATTAAAAAGTACGAAGATCGGGTGGGTGATATAGTAAGCGGCGAAGTTTACCAGGTTTGGAAAAAAGAAATTTTATTGCTTGATGAAGAAGGTAATGAAATGATACTTCCTAAATCTGAACAGATCCCTTCTGATTATTTTAAAAAAGGAGAAAGTATTCGTGCAGTAGTTAAAAAAGTAGAATTAAAGAACAGCCAGGCAGTTATTATCGTATCCAGAACTGACACCTCGTTTCTTGCCAAATTACTTGAAATTGAAGTGCCTGAAATTTTTGATGGGTTGATAGTGATTCGTAAAATTGTAAGGGATCCGGGAGAAAGAGCAAAGGTCGCTGTTGAAAGTTTTGATGACAGGATAGATCCGGTAGGAGCCTGCGTTGGAATGAAAGGTAGCCGAATTCACGGAATAGTTCGTGAATTAAAAAATGAAAATATTGATGTTATAAACTGGACTAATAATCAACAATTACTGGTTCAGCGGTCATTAACCCCCGCTAAAATTACCAGTATGGAAATTGATAATGAAACCAAACATGCAAATGTTTATTTAAAGCCCGACCAGGTTTCATTGGCAATCGGCCGACGCGGCGTTAATATAAAACTGGCCTGCGAATTAACAGGATTGGAGATTGATGTTTTCCGTGATAACGAAGGCGAAGTGGAAGAATTTGATATTGATCTGGATGAATTCAGCGATGAAATTGAAACATGGATTATTGATGAGTTAAAAAGAGTAGGTTGCGATACGGCAAGAAGCGTAATTGATCTAACGGATGAAGAACTAGAGCGCAGAACAGATCTTGAAAAAGAAACCATCGCAGAAGTAAAGAGAGTGTTGAATGAAGAATTTAAAAAGGATAGTTAAGAAGTCATTATTGATTGACCAATGACCAATGACTATAAATTGACACATCAAAATATTGTAGATTAAAGAAGAAGAATGTCAGAAGCAAATACACCACGGTTAATGGCGGCGGCAAAGGAGTTTAACATAGGTACAGGTACCTTGATAGACTTTCTTGTGTCTAAAAGTTTTAATACTGATGATCTTAAGCCAAGCACAAAGCTTACGGAAGATATGTACCGTGTTTTGCAAACTGAATTCCAACAGGATAAAGCAGCTAAACAAAAAGCAGAGCAGATTGATCTTCCCAAAAATGCAACTGCAGAATCGAAGAAAAAAAGAGATGAAGAAGATCTTTCCATAAAGAAAAAAGAAGCAGCTAAGATCAAAGAAACTCCACCCCCTCCTGCAGAAGAAATTAAAGAAGACCTGCCTGCCGGACAGGCAGGTAAAAAAGAAACACCACAACCTGAACCTCCACCTCCTGCTCCCGAAATAACAAAAATAGACGTCCCTGAAATTGAACAACCCAGGGTTATAGATAAGATAGACTTAAGTACAATTGACTCGTCAACAAAGCCAAAAAAGAAAAAAGCAGCAACCAAAGAAAAGGCAGAACAGAAACCGGAAGAGGTTGTTGAAAAGCCAGGAAAGAAAAAAGCAGAATCTAAAACTGAAAAGGATGAACCTGAAGAAATAAACCTGCAACAAGACCAGGAAGAAAAAGAGGAAAAGGATGAAACACCGCTTATCGAAAATATAAAGGCTGATAAATTAGAGGGACCAAAGATTATGGGCAAAATTGAATTGCCTGTAGAAATAGAAATGAGACCAATAGATGAAAAGCGCAAGCGCAAACGCATTCCGGTTGACCAGAAAAAAGTGGGAAATGCACCATCTAATTTTCAACGTGGTCCTTTTCCCGGCCAGGGTCAGGGACAAAGACCTCCCAGCCCTTACCAGGGTAACCGTCCGCAAGGCGGAGGAGGCAGATTTAACAGGAATGCACCTGCCGTTGCCCGTCGTGATGATAAAGAGATCGATCAAAAAGAAATACAGGATAAGATTCGGGAAACCCAGGCTAAGCTTGCAGGTTCAGGAGGAAGGGGGAAAAGTTTAAAAGCAAAATACCGAAAAGCAAAACGAGATGAGGCTGCAGAATTGCAGGGAGGTGAAGTTACAGCTGATAATAAATTACAGCTTACTGAATTCATTTCCGTAAGTGAATTTGCAAACCTGATGGATGTAAGCTTTGCAGATGTAATTAGTAAATGTATGAGCCTTGGAATTATGGTTTCTATAAACCAGCGATTGGAGGCAGATGTAATTGAGCTGGTTGCTGGTGAATTTGGTTATGAAGTTGAATTTATTGGCATTGATGATGAAGCAGAATTGGATGAAGAGGATGAAGAAGATACAGAAGAAGAACTTGTACCCCGCCCCCCAATAGTAACCATCATGGGTCACGTGGATCATGGTAAAACCTCTTTATTGGATTATATCCGGCATGCGAATGTTATTGCAGGCGAAGCCGGAGGTATTACACAGCATATAGGCGCCTACGAAGTAATGCTAAAAGATGGTAGGGCGATCACATTTTTAGATACTCCGGGTCACGAAGCATTTACTGCCATGCGTGCCCGTGGTGCAAAAGTTACTGATATTGCAGTGATAGTTATTGCTGCAGATGATGCAGTAATGCCTCAAACAAAAGAGGCAATCTCTCATGCCCAGGCCGCAAATGTTCCCATGATATTTGCATTAAATAAAATTGACCGGGATGGCGCTAATCCTGAAAAAATAAAAGAACAATTGTCTGGAATGAATATCCTTGTTGAAAGCTGGGGAGGCAAATACCAGAGCCAGGAAATAAGTGCAAAAAGCGGGTTGAATGTTGATGAATTACTCGACAAAATATTACTGGAAGCAGAAATTCAGGATCTGAAAGCAAATCCAGCCAAGAGTGCCAGTGGAACTGTAATTGAAGCATCTCTTGATAAAGGCCGTGGATATGTCGCAACAATTCTTGTACAAAACGGAACATTAAAACAAGGGGATCTGCTGGTATCCGGGCAACATTACGGCAGGGTAAAAGCAATGTTCAATGAACGTAATCAAAGAACTGAGGAAGCGCCGCCGGCAACTCCGGTTTTAATATTAGGATTGAATGGTGCTCCGCAGGCAGGTGAAACGTTTAAAGTGTATGAAGATGAGAGTGAGGCAAAAGAAACTGCAAACAGGAGAGCTCAAATTCTTCGTGAGCAGGGAATAAGAGCAAAGAAGCATATTACGTTAGACGAAATTGGTCGCAGGCTTGCATTAGGTAATTTCAAACAGCTTAACCTTCTTATCCGTGCGGATGTGGATGGTTCTGTGGAAGCCTTAAGTGATTCATTACAAAAATTAAGTACAGAAGAAATTGCAGTAAGTGTAGTTCATAAAGGGGTTGGACAGATAACTGAAAGCGACGTATTGCTGGCCACAGCTTCCGATGCCGTTATTATCGGCTTTAATGTTCGTCCCGCATTAACTGCATCCAAGCTTGCAGAACATGAAGGGGTGGAGATAAAAACATATTCTATTATTTACGATGCCATTGACGAAGTTAAAAGTGCTATGGAAGGCATGCTGGAACCCAAGATCCAGGAAAAGGTATTGGGTGTTGCTGAAATAAAAGAATCTTACAAATTTGATAAAGCTACTGTTGCCGGTTGTATGGTGCTCGACGGGAAAGTTGCCCGTAATAACCGAATACGCTTAGTTAGGGAAGGTATCATTATACATACCGGGGAACTAGGAAGCCTTAAAAGATTTAAAGACGACGCTAAAGAAGTTACTACCAACATGGAGTGTGGTATGATAATTAAAAATTACAACGACATTAAGCCGGGAGATATGATAGAAGCCTTTGAAGAAGTGGAAGTGAAGAGGACGTTGTAGACAAGATTAATTCCTAGATAAAAGATATTGTATGTATCATCATATAATTTAGGCATGCTCTATCTGAGAGTAAATAATTTCAGGTGATTCAATATTATTCAGATCATCAATAGAAGCATCTTCCATATATAATTCAATGGCTTCATTTAAATTTTTTAATGCTTCTTCTTTGCTTTTGCCAAAAGAGGAAACATCAATGTTTAAACATTGAGCAACATAATCATCCCCCTCCTTCCAAACAATATTTTTAAATTCAAGTTTCATAATAATTTATTTATTCAAATTTAATTAATTGTTTTAACGGTTAATCTTACTCTTTGCAGAAGCATTTTCAATATGTGCATTTGTTTTTGTTAGCTGATTAACTTGCTGAATTAGGCATTAAGATATTATATTTATGGAAATGCTGATTAAACATTTATCAAAATCATGATACAGAAAGGAAATAGACAGCAGGGTTCTCCTTTTTTCATAAGTGAGACAAATTCTATGAAACTTGAAAGAGTTCCTCTTAATGAGAATCTTTTTCAGGAAAATTGGCTGCAAAAATTAATATACAACAACCCTCAGGTTTTACCAATTGATGATATTGAGAGTGGCTTTGCGCCACTTATACCATTAGGCAGAGAAATTTCAACATCTGTTGGTCCCCTTGATAATTTGTATATTTCTTTGAATGGTTATTTAACTCTTTGTAGAAACAAAGCTTTGGAGAAATCCTGAAGCAAAAAGAGAAGTCGTAGGACAAATAATTGATTATGCAAAAGAATTAACAAAATGGACTTTTGCAAAATTGAATGAAGAGGTAAAAGCTTCCGGCCAACTATTAAATAATAATTCCAAAGGAATAATTGAATTAATAAATGACTTTGATCCAATTGATGAGAACCAAGAGCAAATTATCATAGATAATTGTGAACGAAACTTAAAACGAGGCCGACTTTTACTTTTAATCGTTGGGGATGGTATAAGAGAAAGTGTTGAAGATATGGTCACTTACTTATCAAGTTCACCTCAATTACAGTTTACTTTAGGATTAGTAGAGCTTCAAGTCTTTAAGAATCCGAATTCAGAAGGATTGATTATAATTCCTAATTTAATTACCAGAACAAGGGAAATAATTCGTGCTGTTATAAAAATCGAAAACTCTTCTACCAATAGCAATATAACAATAGAAACAGACTTTGAAGAAGAAGGGCCTAAAACACAATATACAAGAACTACTATAACAGAGGATGATTTTTTTGAACAGCTTAAACAAAATGTTGATCTTGAAAATGTAGTATTTGCAAGACTTATATTGAACGAGGCTAAAGAAAAAGGTTATTACATTGATTGGAACCAGGGAAGCTTTGCTGTTAAATATGCTGACCCAAAAGGAAGTGGAATTAAAGTCACCCTCTTTGTTACTGATAGAAAGGGGTTGTTTTACATAGGATATAATTCAAAACAACTTTCCAGATTAGGTTTTAGTAATGAAATATCAGAAGAATTTACAAGAAGAACAGCTAGTTTAATACCAGGTTTAAACCCACATCCAACACATTTAGGTTTTGGGAATAAATACAGTAACTTGAATGAAATAAAACCTGTATATGCTGAATTTATGAAAGAAGTTGAAACCCTTGTAAGCAAAATCGAACAACTAAGTATAGAAAGTGATTAACTGCTTTCGTTCAGACCTCCTCTCACCAATTCATTCTCAAATCCTTTTTGTAAGAAAAAAAATCAGCAGGTTTATTTTCTTGGTAATAATATTGTTGATCTTCCCAATTGGATTATAAAGTTTCGCAAAGCAGCGAGTTAGCGGCTATTTGAGAATTCTAAATCGTCCACGGTCTTGTAATATTTGACCATTTCTGATTATCGAGAATTGACAGAAATTCATCAATTGGGTTACTCCTTAGTTCTGAATAAAAAATGATACATCCACCATCTTCCAAGTCATTAAAAAATACTGTGCATGAAGCCTTCGGCAAGTGTTCACATTCACGTTCAATGACTGTTACTTTTTCTTCGGGGTCGTCTTTTAAAGCCGATTTTATATCATATTCAATCGTTTGTTTTTTAAATCGCTCATCAGGGCTGCCCTCATACAAGCCTGCATAAACAGACCTGATATTAAATTCGGTTATGTTGATTAATTTTCCTTTTGGAGAAGTTAATTTCATAATTATTTCATGAAAACAGCCTTGAACAATGCATTGCAAAAAGCAGGGCTGACGTTTGCTCTTAGCAATGGCAATACTATGAACTTTTATCTATAACGCAATCGGCAGACATATTCCAAATTTCCTGCCTGCTGCAATGCTTTAACGTTCTCCAATCCCATTCACCACCTCCCTCACCAATTCCCCCTCATACCCTTTCTGCAATAAATAATCCTGCAACTTTTTTTTCTTACTAAAAATATTTGTTTCGCTTTTTAATGTTTTTAGTTTTTGCTCTGCAAGTTTTTCCAGGGTTTTTCTATACTCGTTTTCATTAATTTCTTTCAATGCTTCTTTATTTACGAAAGGCTCATCTCCCTGAACATTAATAACAATATCCACCTCCAGATCAGCTACGGCTTCTGCAATCCTGTCGCTGCCACTTTCATGAGAAAATTTGCTCATTATTACA
>MWVW01000097.1_pt1 | contig 22524 bp, 17 predicted proteins | sample 1047191 | NCBI WGS metagenome assembly MWVW01 (sample SAMN06349985, study PRJNA376086) | soil metagenome | isolation source: MtG22-5 sample Antarctic (ecotone) | place: Antarctica
TTCGGAAAAATGCCGGAGTGTTCGATGTCAGCCATATGGGCGAATTTATTTTTAAAGGGGACGGAGCACTGGATCTTATTCAACGAGTGACCTCAAATGATGCATCAAAATTAACTTCCGAAAAAGCCCAGTATAGTTGTATTACCAATGAAGCTGGTGGCATTGTAGATGATCTGATCGTTTATTGTATTGAAGTGAATAAAGTGTACATGATCGTGGTCAATGCAGCAAATATTGACAAAGACTGGGCATGGTTTCAGGCACATAACAGCGCAAATGTGGAGATGCATAACATTTCTGATGATACGTGTTTGCTGGCCGTACAAGGCCCCAATGCTACTAAAATATTGCAGCCCCTTACAGAAATGGATATTTTAAACCTCCAATATTACACATTCTCAAAAGGAAGGTTTGCCGGTGTAAGCAATGTATTGGTAAGTGCTACTGGATATACCGGCGCAGGTGGAGTAGAAATTTATTTTGAAAACAAAGAGGGTGCTGCAGATAAAATCTGGAATGCAATATTTGAAGCAGGCACACCACTGGGACTTAGGCCAATAGGCCTTGCTGCAAGAGACACCCTCCGGCTAGAAATGGGTTATTGCCTGTACGGTAATGATATTGACGACACCACATCTCCTTTGGAAGCCGGGCTGGGATGGATCACTAAATTCACAAAAGATTTTACTGCTAAGGAAAAACTACAAAAGCAAAAACAGCAAGGTGTTGAAAGGAGGCTGGTGGGTTTTGAAATGGTGGATAAGGGAATTCCCCGTCATAGTTATGAAATTAAAGCTTTTGATGGCGAAACAATAGGCTATGTAACATCCGGTACACAATCTCCAAGTCTCAATAAAGCAATCGGGATAGGCTATGTTAGAAAAGCCTATGCTGATATTGATAACATTATTCACATAAAAATAAGAGACAGGTTGTTACAAGCTAGAGTGGTTAAAATTCCATTTGCCTGATGCCGCTCATTCATCTTACCACATTTATTTCTGCACCTGCTGACAGGGTTTTTGATTTATGCAGAAGCATCAGCCTTCACCGTGTAACAATGAATAAATATAAAGAGCAGGCTGTAGATGGTAAAATGAGCGGGCTTTTGAACCTCAATGAAACAGTTACCTGGAAAGCAAAACATTTATTTAAAGAAAGAATATTGAAATCAAAGATCATACAATTGAATAAGCCTTTTGTATTCATTGACCAGCAGGTACAAGGCGATTTTAAAGAGATGAAGCATGAACATTTTTTTAAGCTATGTGATAATGGCACGATTATGATCGATCAGTTATATTTTGAAATGCCATATGGTATGATTGGCAAATGGATCAATCATTTATACCTCACAAACTACCTGAAAAAATTATTGGAAGACCGAAATAAGGCTATAAAAAAAGTTGCTGAATCGAACCAGTGGAGACATTATTTAATAGAAAGCTAATGAGCAAGACTACCTTGTATACCTGCCTATCACCTGCACTCCTGCATTTATACGATGTGAGGGATTCAGTGGTCGTTGTTATAGATGTACTTCGTGCCACATCTACCATTGCCACTGCGCTTTTCAATGGCGCTAAGTCTGTCATTCCCGTAGATAGTGTTGAAAAATGTATTCGCCTCGGAAGAGATATGGAATGCATTACTGCCGGAGAACGGGATGGCCAGGTGGCAGAAGGTCTGCAATACGGAAACTCTTCTTTTGAATACCCTAAAGAATTTATCAATGGAAAGATATTAGTACTTACCACTACCAACGGTACAAAGCTGCTGCACATGGCCGTTGCCAATGGCGCAAATGAAATTATAACAGGTTCATTCCTCAATCTTTCATCCGTTTGTAATCATCTTGCTGGCATTAACCGGAATGTGATACTGGCCTGCGCAGGATGGAAAGATAAAGTAAATATGGAAGACAGTCTTTTGGCAGGGGCGGTAGTTTCAGTAATAAAAGAAAAGTTTTCCATGAATTGCGATTCATCGCAAATTGCTGAATGCTTATACGAAAGCGCTAAAGCTGACTTATATGAATTCATGAAAAAGCATGACGCTTCGCACTATCATCGCTTAACCAACTTCGGACTGGAAAAAGATATTCGACACTGCCTCACACCTGACCTCGCAAATGTATTACCTTATTATATAAATGAACGCCTGGTCATTTAACAATAATACTTACTGTTTTTCAAGGTTTATTGAAGCCTTTTCATTTATTTTTGCCGATTGCCCTTTTGGGTATGTTAGCAATTTTCACCCAGCTATTTGCATCTGCGCATGATGCCAATGCCATATAAACTGCTGACTGCAAACTTTATTCATGGCTTTACCGCACCTGTTAAAATATGTGTATACTCATGGAGGAGACGAAGTGATCCGCCGGGGAAAAAAAATTCATGCAATTGGTTTTGTTGAGTTGGTGGAACACGACGATCTCTTCGGCTCTGTTATTTTTCGGATAAAAGACGATAGCTATTCCACTTATTACAAAGTAACTATACAGAACTATAAGGATCCTAAAACAATTTCACTGCGTTGTGGCTGCCCTTATAACCTTGGTGATATTTGTCGTCACGAAGCTGCTGCCCTGATTCGTCTGCAGGAGCTTCTTGACAAAGGCTTATTGTTGGCTAATGATGTGGTATATGATCAGCAGCACACCGTTGCAAAAATGAAAGCCATTGAGATAAAAACAATAATGCTATTATGTTCGCAGGACATTTTTTTGGAAGCGGATAAATACCTCAATACCATCAAACCGGTCATTGAAGCTGCAAAGGATGAAACCGTTAAAGCCAGGGTAAAGATTGATGATAAAGAATACAAGGTCATCATCTGGCGCAATGAAGAGCGTACTTATGATACAAGCAGCGATTATAGGGATACAGAACATTTGCTATGCCTGCCTAAAGTGATTGTTTTTCTGCATTTATACTATACCTATGGCGCAAATTATTTTGATAGCATCAGGAACTGGGATAAAGAGAAAAATAAATTGTTGGAAGCTTACGGATATTCTATTACAGATGATCTGAAAGGAAAGTTTGAATTCAATTATAAAGATGGGAAGCCTTATTTACGGGTGCTCGATCCATCAATCAAACGTATAACTGCTCCTGCATTACCAGCCAGGCAGGTAGAAACAGTGATGGTGGAGGATGAACCGGAAGAAATTAAAAAACAAGAAATAGAAGCTAAAAGCCTTGGGCTGGTTATTAACTTCAATAAAAAAAATTTCCCCTTTTTTACTATTGATATAGTAGAAGGAGAAGCCACTAATGAGCAAGGCTTTGTAGGCAGTGTGGAAAAATTAGAATTAGCAAGATATATAAACCTGGAAGTTTATAATGAAGTTGACCGCAACATTATCATCCAGGCGAGAAAATTGCAGGATAGCGAGGTAGCCAAATACATAAACCGCAATTCCCCATTTGCTGGTTTTTGGGAAAACATTATTCAGGAAGATGATGATTTTACAGAAGAAACAAAGTCATTGGTTTTGGAATATATGATACCCAAGCTGAAAAAGATTTGTTCGGATCTCAACACTATTCCTGTGTATATTTTACAAAGAGGAAAAATATTTAAAACTGCCCACCTAAAAAAAGTAGAGTTGAGTGAAATGCATCTGAATCCACTTTTTTTTGTAGCACCAAAAGAAAAAGGATTTGAGATAGAATGTTATGTAGAGCCAGATGGAGTTGCATTAAACCTGAATGATAATGAAGGACCCTCCCCCCTGTTTTTTTTATACAACCATGAGTTGTTTTTATGGAAAAATACAGAGGCTGTTTCTGTTGCTTTGCAGTTTCTGCCTGCCGGTATAATGAAGATAAATGAAGAAGCATGGCCTGCTGCACTACACCAGATCATTATCCCGCTTACAAAAGAATACAAAGTAGAATTTGATCGTACGCTTATAGATGAAGTGAAGGATGGTGAACCTGAAGTAAAATTATTTTTACAGGAGAAGGGTGAATACCTTGTCTTTCAGCCAATATTCAATTACAAAGGATTTGATACCAAGGCAAAAGACAGGAAAGAAATGATAGTGCCATTTGGTAACAAGGTAATCGTTGTTCACCGAAACAAACAGTCAGAAGAAGGATTTATCGAAAAGCTGCGTACACTGCATTCTAATTTTATAAGTTATGATGATGGAGCAGCGCTTGCATTAAAAGGTGCAGATGTTCTGAAAAACAATTGGTTCTTTCTTTTTGTAGATGCCATGGATGAGCAAAAAGTTCAGGTCAATGGATTTGAACAATTAAAAAAATTCCGGTTCAATACTGCTAAACCGTCTACACATATTTATATCAGCAGCAATACTGATTGGTTTGATGCGAAAGTTGATATTTTATTTGGCGATCAGAAAGTTAGTGTTGCGGAAGTAAAGAAAGCACTGGCAAATAAGCAACAGTTCGTACAACTCAATGATGGTACTTTGGGCATATTGCCAGAAGAATGGTTGAAGAAATATGCTTTACTGTTTCGTGTAGGTGAGGGAAAAACGGACAAGCTCAGACTTTCACGATATCATCTCAGTGTCATTGATGAACTATATGAAAACCGTGATGAAAAAGAACTGACCATAGCCCTGGAAGAAAAATATGAACGAATAAGAGAATTTGATAACATCAAAGAAATTCTGGCACCGGAAGCTTTACAATCTATACTGCGACCTTACCAGGTAGCAGGTTATCAATGGCTCAATTATCTGCATGAGGTAGCATGGGGCGGTATCCTTGCCGATGACATGGGATTAGGCAAAACGGTACAGGCGCTATCCTTTCTTCAATATTACAAATCGACTTATCAGGCATTGCATTCACTGGTGGTATGCCCCACCACACTTATCTATAATTGGGAAAACGAAATAAAAAAATTCACTCCATCACTCTCATACCATATACACCATGGGCCGCAAAGACTACGAGACATAAGAGAATTGAAAAAGTATAATGTGATCATAACAACGTATGGCACATTACGCAGCGATATCAAAACTTTTATGCAGATTCAGCTGGATTATGTTGTGCTCGATGAATCGCAGGCTATTAAAAATCCATCCAGTAAAGTGACAAGAGCTTCCGGTTTATTAAATGCAAAACATAAGCTCTGTATGAGTGGTACCCCACTTCAGAACAATACTTTTGACATTTTTGCTCAAATGAATTTTCTCAACCCCGGTATGTTGGGTACTATGGAATTTTTCCGCCAGGAGTTTGCCATACCCATAGATAAATTTGGGGAGCAGGAACAAAAAGACCACCTGAAAAAAATCCTTTATCCTTTCATATTAAGACGAACGAAAGAACAGGTAGCCAAGGATTTGCCGGATAAAACAGAAACGATTCTTTTCTGCGAAATGGAAGATGAACAACGCAGGATTTATGATGCTTACCGCAATGATTTCCGTGCAAAAATCCTGGGTACTATTGAGGAGCAGGGAATCCAAAAATCCCAGCTTACTATTTTGCAGGGATTGATGAAGCTGCGCCAGATATGTGATTCACCGGCAATATTGAATGAGACTGAAAAGTTTGAAAACCATTCAATCAAGCTTGATGAACTGACACGTGAGATCACAGAAAATATAGGTAATCATAAAGCATTGGTTTTTTCACAGTTTCTTGGTATGCTGGCACTCATCAGGCAAAAGCTTACTGAACTGGGTGTGAAGTACGAATATTTTGACGGCAGTACATCTGCACCGGATCGTGAAAAAGCGATTCAGAGTTTTCAAAATGATGATGAAGTCCGTGTGTTTCTCATATCACTCAAAGCAGGCGGGGTTGGTTTGAATCTCACAGCTGCGGACTATGTATATATAGTAGATCCATGGTGGAACCCGGCTGTAGAACAACAAGCTATAGACCGTACACACCGCATTGGGCAAACAAAAAACATTTTTGCTTACCGTATGATCTGCAAAGACACAATTGAAGATAAGATCATGCAATTGCAGGAAAGAAAAAGGCTACTTGCCAAAGAATTGATTGCTGACGATGCTACGTTTGTAAAAGCACTGAGCAGGGAGGATGTTGAATATTTGTTTAGTTAATAATAAATTATCACATCATTTTATGAATGCTTTAGTGATATGAGTTGGAAGAAGCACCCTTACTGGCAGAAGTTACCGTATTCATTGATTTAACTATGGCTGTTTTTGATGCTGGTTTGTTGGCATAATATCTTTTCAAAAAATCCTGTTTCGAATCGCGATAAGATGACACAGCGCCCAACCTGTGCATTATCCAAATATAAATCCAGGCGAGATCTATCTGGTATGGCAGAAAACCGGCACGTGCACTTGCAGGATAAAGGTGGTGGTTATTATGCCATTCTCCTGCAAGTAAGCCGGGCCTTGATTGATTAATAGATAAGTTGCTTCTGTCAAAATCTATCCCATCAACATGCTTTACTTCACCTTTGCCATGACCTGTGTAGTTAAATGCCCTTACAAGTACAAACCACAACATAGCGGCACTGAATAGTGCACAAGCCAACCCATGACCTCCAATCAGGTAAAATGCAGTGTACCAGAAAGACCAGTTGAGTAGCCAGATCCCGATAGTATACCTGGGCGTAGAAATAGAACCCCACTTTAAGTATTGATGATAACTATTGACCTCAACTCCGGTCTTACTTAAAAAATTTGCAGCTTTATTATAATCTGCTTCACCAAGCTCCTTGTTGATGCTCTGATGATTTATATCTGACAACATGCAATACATAAACCCTCCGCGGGGATTGTATGGATCGCCGGGAATGTCAGATTTTGCATGATGTACATGGTGCGATACTACATATATCTCTTCAGGAAAAGTTCGCAGCACCAGGTTTTGCGTAATAAAGCGCCATAGAGGATGACTAAAGCTGTATGACTTGTGTGTGCAATAACGATGAAACCAGATAGTGCCATGTGTGCCCATTATAATCATGCTGTACACTACAATTGCACCCACAAGCTTCCAGGAAAAGTACTGCGTTAAAAAAACAAAAAAGAAAGGAAGCATGCATGCAAGCATGAACACCTGTATAAAAGGTATCCAGTTTTTCTTTGTTTTAAAAATATTAATACGAACAATTACTTCTGTAAAAAGTTGTTTTAAAGTGGGTACTATAAGTTCATCCTTCTCGTTCTTCCAACCATAAGAAGGAGTCTGAAGTACAATGTCTATAAATGCCATAAAATGTAAAAGGTGTGATTTGACATTAAACCGTCCTACCTGGAAGGATTATAGTTACTAATTTTATACCATATCCAAATTGATTGAAAGTAATTCAATGGGTAGTCCATTTTACTTCAACAAAGAGGAGAATGGAAAGCAATATAGATGATTTTTGTCATTGGGAGAGTTAAATGGATTTGTTTTAAGGTTGCATTATAGTATAATCAGTAAGGACTACTACTAATCACTTATTAGTAATGATACCATTCATCAACTCATTAACCTTAATTAACTGGTATTAATAAACATTGCGAATATCTTCGTAGCCAAGTTATTGTTATGAAAAAAGGACTACTACTTGCTGCTATCCTCTGCCTTGGCAGTTTTTTATATGCTCAAAATATATCAGGGATTGTACGGGGTACTTTGAAAGATCCTATGAACGAACCTCTTCCCGAAGCCACCGTTTCTATTATGGGGATACCGGACTCTTCACTTGTATCATTTTCATTAACGACAAATAGCGGCTATTTTGAAATAAAAAATATTGATGGGGGCTCATATTATTTACTTGTTTCTTACCAGGGTTTTGAAACTATAAAAAAGCCTTTTCAAATAACTCCATTAAATACAGAAATAAATTTTAATGTAGTGAAGATGGAAAAGTCTTATAAAACCCTAAGTGAAGTTGTAGTTAAAGACCAACCGCCCATACAGGTAAGAGGAGATACATTAGCTTATAATGCCAATTTATTTAAAACAAAACCCAATGCTACTGTTGAGGAGCTGCTGAAAAAACTTCCTGGTGTACAGGTAGAGAAAGATGGTACAGTAAAAGCACAGGGAGAAAATGTTCAGAAAGTATATGTGGATGGCAAAGAGTTTTTTGGCAATGATCCCAAACTGGCTACAAAAAATTTATCAGCTGATATGATAGACCAGGTAGAAGTATTTGACGATGTCAGCGAACAATCCAAATTCAATAAAATTGATGATGGCAGCAGAACAAAAGCCATCAACCTCAAATTAAAAAAGGATAAAAAGAAAGGTACATTCGGAAGAGCTTCCCTGGCTTATGGAACAGATGAACGATACGATGCAGGCCTTTCAGCAAATTTTTTCAAGGGGGCAACCCAGCTATCCCTCATAGCGAGAGCAAATAATACAAATAATGTAGGCTTCACGATATCAGATGGTATGGGCATGTTTGGTTCAGGAGGTTTTAGTGGCCTTGGTGGCATGAGCGGCGGCGGAATGATGATAGCCAGAGGTAGTATGGGCGGCGGTGGCGGAAATTTTAACGGAATGGGTGTGGGTACAGGCGCAAGTGGCATTACAAAAACAGGATCCGCGGGTATCAATTACCGCGATGTGTGGAGCCCAAAATTGGATATCACAGGAAGTTATTTTTATAACCATGCGAATGCAGCAAACAGGAGACTCGCATACCGAGAAACTTTTTTTATTGATTCAACCATTACCAATGACCGTCAGACCACTTCTGAAAACAACAACAATAATCACAGGATCAATTTGAATCTTACCTATGCCGTAGATTCACTAAACTCCATCATTTATCAACCCAATATAAGTTTTCAGAATAGCGCCTCTTACCGCGATGATTCATTGTTGCAATATGCCCTAAAAGGTAATACTGCTTACGAATTAAATAAAACCCGTACTATCAATGACAATAAGGGCAACGGTGTTAACTGGACCAATAACCTGATCTGGAGAAGGAAATTAAATAAGATCGGCAGAACGCTTTCAGTGAACCTTTCAAATACACTTAATACCAGCGACCGTAATGGTTATACTTCTTCAACAGGTGAATTTTACAATAGTGGCGGGCAGAAAGTGCGGGATAATAGTTTCAGGCAACACAATTTAACCGACAATGCAACCAATAATTATGGCGTCAGTGTTTCATATACTGAGCCCATTGCAAGAAATAAGATTTGGGAATTCAACTACGCATACAATAAGAACCAAAGCGAATCAGACCGCCGTACCAATAATTATAATTTTGCAACCGGAGCTTATGACATAGAGAATTCGAGTCTCACAAATCATTTTAAATCTATTAATGAGTGGAACCGGTTAGGTACCAACTTCAGGGTGATGAATAAAAAATATAATTACCAGCTTGGTATAGCTGTGCAGAAAATATTGCTAAAGAGTAATGACCTGACGAAGGATTTATCATTACAGGAGCGGTATACCAATTTATTTCCCACCTTTCGGTTCGATTATAATTTTGCCAGGAGCAGAAGCCTCAGATTAAATTACAGGGGACGGACAACTCAACCTTCCATATCCCAATTGCAGGAAGTGATTGACAGTACCAATTTTCCGACTATCCGTAATGGTAATGCTGGATTAAACCAGGAATTTTCAAACAACGTTTCACTTACGTATAACTTTTTCGATATGATCAAATTCCGCAATCTGTTTGCGGTGATCAGCTTTAATAATACATCAAATAAAATTGTAGATGAGATCACAAATAAGGGTGGTGGTGTTCAATTCATACGCCCTGTAAATATGGATGGTATATTTAATCTGACAGGGGCTTTCAATATTGGCTTTCCCATAAAAAAAATGAAAGGAGGTAACTTCAATACCAATACCCGTATAAGCTATGCACGCAATGGTAATATCGTGGACGGCTTAAATAATTACTCCAACAACCTTACAGTTGGCGAAGACCTAAGGTTAAATTATGATTACAAGGACAAACTCGATGTGGGTGTAAGTACCAGCATTAATTATACTTCAGCCAGGTACACCATTAAAACACCTTTCAACAGCAATACTTCTTATTTCACGCATGTTTATTCCACAGACTTGTCTTATACTTTTCCCCAAGGATTCATCTTATCCACCGATGTTGATTATACTCTTAATCCTGAACAGGGTGCAGGTATAGACAGGGATTTCACTATGTGGAATGCTTCTTTTGCCAGACAGTTTTTTAAAAATAAACGTGGCGAATTAAAATTTACTGTATATGACCTGTTAGATCAGAATCAAAGTTTCAACCGGACCATAGGTGAGAACTATACTGAGGATGTGCGCAATACTGCATTGAAGCGATTTTTTATGCTGTCCTTCACTTACAACCTTAATCGCATGGCTGGTAGAAATATGCCCGGAGACGGACGTAGGGCAAGAGAAATGATGAGGCATTGAAAATAACGAAATGAAATTTAAATCCCGTCTTACCAAAAGCAAGACGGGATTTTCGTTTATTTAAGGGATCTTTTACTTGAGGAAACGTAGCTGTGTGCTACAGTCGTACGACCAAAAATCAAAATTCCTAAAATAGACTTAGCGAAGCGCAACAGATTGAAAGAAGGCCTGTAATGGACTTCATAAATCTTTACTTCCCGGCGCACATGAGCTATTCTTTTGTTTTTCATCATGGATGAGTTTAAAAAATGAACAAGATTTGAAAAATACATAAAATTGTGGATAAAATGAAGTTATTTGTGGATTTCGTATTATTTTGAGTGAAAAATCCGATTTACTTATGAAGTTTTTAAAACCGTTAACTATTGCATTCGTTTTCTTATCTATTAGCGCACAGGCACAATTTAATCTTCCACTTTTAAATACTGCTTTCCGGACTGATATTCAAAAAGTGGTGGCTGATTATCCTCATCAGTTTGCTACACTTAAAGGTGATGTAATTGAACAAAACCCTCAGAGTATTGAATACATTTCCTTACTTAAGCCCGCCGGCTCACAAGAATCGTGCATTATAAAACATAGTGCAACTGGTAAAGCCATTTATAGCTGGCAGGCGCTGATGCTGGTGACTGAGGAATTTACTGAAGCCGAAAAAAAATACAAATGGTTATTTAATCAGCTTAAAGGAATGCCTGTGGAATATGAAGCCGATTCATATATTTTAAAGGGACAGTACGGATTTCCTGATCAAAGCAAAAAATTTGCTACAAGCACATTGGTGCTGGCTGCACCCTCTTCGCCATTGCAAAAATTGAAAATAGAAGTTTCTATGCAGTATGAATTTCCAGAATGGAAAGTGCGGCTCCTCTTATATGAAAAAGAGCGTGAGGATGATGAACGCGGTGATATTTTGGAACAATAAAAAAGGACCCCGAAGAAGCGTCCTTTCACATTTGAAATTTTTACTACTAATTGATGCGGATCTGCCGGTTGCCACCGGGGTTATTTTTGCGCATTTCTTCCATCAGGCGTATTCTTTCTTTTGTAAACTCTGCAGTTGTTATTTTTTTACCGCCTTTTGGCTCTTTGATGTTAGAGACATTTACTTTTGATGAAATCTCTACTGCCTTATAAACTTGCCGTCCATTGTTTACATTCAGTTCAAGTACAAGACCGGGTAGTTGCCCCTGAAATTCCACAGGTCCCGCCGGTACAGGTATATCTGGAGTAAACCATGCAGTAATTGTGGCGGTATCCATTACTTCCTGTCTTTTCATTTCTCCATTTTCCATAGTCATTTGCATACGTGGGGCAATTCGTTGTGCAGTTGCTTTTTTTGCTGTATAACCAATAATTGATCTCGTCTCATCGCTTATTTTCCATTCCAGCTTTGATATGCTGTCTTCAACCAGGTATTCGCGATCGAAGAGTTCTCGCTGATCAACTCTTTTGCCCGCTGCAAAATTGAAATAAGTGACATCGTTGTTACCTGCAAAACGTATCACCATGCCGCCCCCGCCAAAAGTATTATTATCACCCTCAGGATTTGGTATGATCTGCCATAGTGATTGATTATTTCCAAATGTCAATTCAAAATTATCTTTCCTTGTTTCCGGCAGTATCGCATTTTCCTGCGCATTCATGTTACGCATTCTCATTTGCATAGTGCGTTCATACACGACTTTCCCCTCCTTCATCTGTGCCTGTGCAACCAAAGAAAAAAACAATGCATTGAAGAATAATATCCTTTTCATGAATGATTATTTTCCCAAAAGTAGGAGCTCAAATCATGCATTAGTGTTAATACACGTTGCAACTAAGTTAATAAAGGTTAAAGGCAGTATGAACGGCGGTTAGAAAGGATAAATTTGCCTGTGCACACTTCATTGAAACATATAAAATGGATGCCGGTATTGATGTCTCTAAGCATACTGGCTATTGCGCTTTTCCAGTTATACTGGTTGAAGAAAGCTTATGATCGCGAGGAACGCACACTGGAGATCCGCACCAATATGGCCTTTCGCGAAACCATATTTGCATTGCAGGCAACAAAACTAAAACTTGATAGGCCGGGTGGGGATTCAGTACTGCGGTACGAAACCTTTGAAAAAGGTGATGTACATATCAGAACAACACCCGGAAAAAAAATGATAAGTATGGTCAATGTTTTACGCGATAAAATGCGTAATAGTGATACAGGGAGCCTATCTGCAGATCGTACTATAGTGTTAAACGGACGATTACCTTTTGATTCCACCTCCCGCCCATCCCGTAAACATATGAGAGAGCAAAACCGTATCATGCAGTTTTTGTATGATATGGAATCTTTGCAGGATACTATCAGGGTGCGGGAGATTCACAACGCATATGCAAAACGATTACAGCAACAAAATCTTTCTGTACCGTTTTTCATTCATCGCCTGAATAAAACCAGAGATGATGATGAACGTGTTTTTAATGAAGTAACCATTGGGTTTAAAAATCCGATAACCTACAAATTGCAGCTGGGTAATACATTGCCATATCTTATGAAACGTATCAGTGCTCCAGTTTTATTATCACTTTTTCTTGTAGCATTCACAGTAGTTTCTTTTTCACTCCTGTACCGCAATTTAATAAGACAAAAAAAATTAGCGGATATTAAGAATGAGTTTATAAGCAACATCACGCATGAATTAAAAACACCGATCGCCACTGTAAGTGTTGCCATAGAAGCACTGCGAAGCTTTAATGCCACAATGGATGCTCAAAAAACAAAAGAATACCTGGATATATCTGCCAATGAATTGCAGCGACTTTCTATGTTGGTCGATAAAGTACTGAAGCTTTCCATGTTTGAGAAGAAAGAAGTAGAACTTAAATATGAACCACTTGATATGAAAGCTTTGGTAGAAGAGGTAACTGCTTCAATGAGGTTGCAATTTGAAAAACATAAGGCAAAGGTGAATGTCTCTACTAATGGTGACACAAGTCTGAAAGGCGACAGGCTGCACCTGGTGAGTGTCATTTTCAACATGGTAGACAATGCTTTAAAGTACAGCAACGGGTCTCCTGTATTAAATATAAACATGGAGGGAAGTCGTGATAAAATAAAACTGCATATCAGTGATAATGGTATAGGCATTCCGGCAGAATATAAAGATAAAATATTTGAAAAATTTTTTCGTGTACCCACTGGTAATGTGCACAATGCCAAAGGCTATGGATTGGGGCTAAGCTATGTAGCACATGTTATCAAAAAGCACAAAGGGACAATTAGTGTGGAGGCAAAGGAAGAGGGAGGTAGTAACTTCGTCATTTCATTACCAAGGCAACACACATGAGTAAACGAAAAATTTTTTATGTAGAAGATGAAATTTTCCTGGCAAAAATCGTCAGCGAGACACTACAAAGCAGGGGCTATGACGTAGTAATGGAAGAAGATGGTGCCAGGGCAGTGAAAAAATTTCAGGAAGCTGCTCCCGACGTTTGCATACTGGATATAATGTTACCGAATAAAGATGGTTTTGCCATTGCCGATGAAATAAGAGAGCTTAATGCAAATGTTCCCATTATTTTTTTGAGTGCTAAATCGGGAGTTGACGATGTAGTAAATGGATTTAAGATGGGAGCTAATGATTATATCCGTAAGCCCTTTAGTATGGAAGAATTGATTGTGCGCATTGAAAATGTTTTAAAACCATCAGATGCAGGCACACAAAATGAAAAGGAAGTTAAAATAGGGCAATACCATTTTCATATTCGCCGGCAAACACTCAACCACCCCACTGAGCAACGCAAGCTTTCGTATAGGGAAAGTGAGTTACTTAAATTATTATACCTGAAAAGAAATGATCTGCTTCAGCGCAGGGATATACTTAACCTTCTTTGGGGTAGCGATTCCTTTTTTAACAGCCGCAACCTCGACGTCTATATTACCAAATTGCGCAATTATCTCAAGCTGGATCCAACTATCCAAATCATAACCATCAAAGGCATTGGCTACCGGTTTGTACTGAATTAGTGGCATGCGATTTACAACTATCATCAGGTATGCAAAATCGTTTTTATAACAAACGAATAAAACGCTGGGTTTTATACAGCCTTTCCTTCATTTTGCTGCTGATCTTGTTTCTTACATTGATAGCGGGGCGAATTGTAGAGCCCCTGTTAAAAGACAGGATACATACTCTTATCATCGAAGGGTCTGATAGTTTATATCAGTATACCCTCGGTGGTTTGAATGCCAGTTTTTTTGGAGGCAGCGTTGAGGTGGAAAATCTACAGGTATCTGTTGATAGCGGCCAATACAACCGTTTGAAGAATGCAGATGAACTTCCCTCCGTCACTATGGAGCTAGACCTTGTAAGAGGTCATATAAGCGGCATTCAACTGTTACCGCTGCTGTTTGGTAAATCAATTTCCATAGACGCCATCATGTCAAAGGATGCAGATATTAGGTTGATAAGGCACAGAAATAAGAAAAATATTTCAGGCACAAGACAACCACTTTGGAAGCTGGTGCAACCTAAAATAAAAAAAATAAAAATTGATAACATTAACCTTGACGGGATAAAATTATTGTACAAAAACGCAGACACTTCAGAGTCACTCAAGTTGCAATTTGATACCTGTTTTGCATATTTCAGGAATATCCGTATTGACAGTGCTGCTGCTGCAGACACGTCAAGGATCGGTTTTGCCAGAGAGGTGTCATTGCGTTTCAGAGATCTGAAGTTCAGGTCAGCTGATTCTTCAAGCAAATTGAAAGCAGAAGTAATTACTTATTCATCAGCAGAAAAAAAATTTGAAATTATAGATTTTAAAATGCAGCCAACACTCAAAGAAAAAAAAGAATTTTATAAAGCAGTTGGGAAGCGCCAGGCAATGGAAGTAATTGAATTTGGAAAAATGACCTTCACCAATTTTCAATTTGACCGTTTCATACTTAGCAATATAATACAGGCTGACAGTGTATTTCTTTATGGTCCACGTATTTCTATTTACCTTGATAAAACCTATCCGCCTTCAATGGAAAATAAATCAGGCAAATATCCACATCAGCGATTGTTGAATGCATCGTCTACAGTCAGGATAAAAGGGGCAGCTATCCTGGGTGCACAATTGACCTATGTTGAACGAGGCGAAAAAACCAGGCAGGAAGGAAAACTTTTTCTCAGTGATATAAATGCAGTAATCAGTAATATAACCAATGACTCATTTCTTATAAACAGGAATAACAAATGCAGAGCAGAAATTAGGGGAAACATTCTGGGCAATAGTCCGATAAAAACTTCATTTACATTTTATCTTGATTCAACAAACGGCCGGTTTGATGCAACAGGAGAGATTAAAAACATCAAAGCATCACAATTGAATGGACTCGCCATTCCATTGGCAAACACGCAATTGCAGTCATTTAACATGCATCTTTTGAATTTCAATATTACCGGCAATAACGATGAAGCAATCAGTGATGTCAGAATGTTGTACGATGATCTTTTCATAGTACTTCGCAAAACAAATAAAGAAACAGGCATTACAACAACAAATAAATTTTTAACCAAAGTCGTCAATAAATACACGCTGCAAAACAGTAACCCAGCACCGGCGGGCAGGGAACGCATTGCACAAAATATAGTACGCAACAGGACTACTTCGCAATCTTTTTTCGCCCTGATATGGAAAACCATATTTGCAGGTATGCAAACAGTAATGATGCACACGCCAAACGTTCAATAATTATTTTTTTACGACTGATGCCAACAATATATACAGCAGATAAAATTTTTACAGGAAATGAATGGGTAAGCGAAACTGCCGTAGTAATTGATAATAAAATGATAACAGCAGTAGAGCCACTTTGCCGGCTGACTGCTGATGACAATGTAAAGCAGTTAGAGGGCTTGCTGGTTCCTGCATTAATTGATATCCAGATCTATGGTGCCTATGGCAAATTACTGGCTTCGCATCCTTCGACTGAAACAGTTTCATTAATGGCGAAGTACAGTAGTGATGGCGGCGCAGTGTTATGTATGCCAACCATTGCTACCAATACAAAAGAGGTGTTTTTTAAATGCATTGATGCCATAAAAACATATTGGGAACGGGAAGGAAAAGGAATTTGGGGTCTTCATCTGGAAGGTCCATGGATCAATAAAGACAAAAGGGGAGCTCATATAGTACGGCTGATTCATTCACCTGCAATTGAAGAAGTTGAGGAGATGCTTCATTACGGCAAAGGAATTATTAAAATGATTACTCTTGCCCCTGAAGTATGCAGCCCTGAAGTTATACAACTCATACAATCATATGAAGTTATAATATCTGCAGGTCATAGCAATGCCGGTTTCTACCAGGCTATGGCTGCATTTGATAATGGCATTTCTACCATCACTCATCTTTATAATGCTATGAGTCCGCTACAGCACCGTGCGCCCGGCTTAGTAGGAGCTGCCTTTATTCATGACAAAGTAAGGGCAAGTATAATAGCAGATGGCCACCACGTTGATTATGCCGCAATAAAAATTGCCGGTAAGCTAATGAGACGAAGATTATTTGCAATTACAGATGCTGTTACTGATACCGAAGATGGTCTTTATAAACATAAGCGGGCAGGCGATAAGTATGAATGCAATGGCGTATTAAGTGGCTCAGCCTTAACGATGCATCGTTCATTTTTAAATCTGGTAAACGAGGCAGATATTGAAATTGATGAAGCACTTCGCATGTGCAGTCTTTATCCTGCCGAAGTTTTAGGATGCGACCATTTATATGGTAAAATTGCCCCACACTATGCAGGGCAATTGGTTTTATTGAATAAAGACCTTGAACTGATTAGTGTAATTAACGGGTAATGGGTGTTATAGTATAGGTTTCCTTACCTCTTCTGAAATAATGGATAAACCAGGTGATCGTAAAAGTGGGAATGATATCAAGCCCCGGAAGTATTTCTTCCACAAAATTGAATATTCCACCAAACAATCCCTTTTTGAAACCAAACATTTTCATATAGATGAGTGCAGAAACAGGCGCCCAGATAAAGTCTAAAAGCTCGCCCAGGATAGGGATGGCAAAAGATGCATAACCAAGCAGGTCCATTACGATGCACACAGCTAACGAGGGGAGCTTATGTTCCTGAACAGGTGCCAGTGTTCCGGATTTTTTCAAAAGCAAAGCTTTCATTTTTCAATTGATGCTGCAGTTTTTTCCGCAACAGTTATATGGACGAAATACCGTGCACAACTGTTGTATGGCATATTTATTAAGCATATTTTATGATGCAGGCAAACTCCATCCATATAGGAACTTCAGGCTGGAGCTATGCTCATTGGAAAGGAATCTTTTACCCCACCGAAAATGAAGACTAGAGATTACCTCTCTTTTTATGCACAGCATTTTGATATTGCTGAGGTCAACACTTCTTTTTATCACCTGCCTAAACATGAATCTGTATTAGGATGGATAAAAAAAGTACCTTCTGGTTTTCGATTCTGTCCTAAGATCAGCAGGTATATCACACATATGAAAAAGCTGCATGATCCTGACGAAGCTTTAGAACGGTTTTTTGAAGTGTTTGAACCCATGGTTGGTATAATGGGACCTGTGCTTGTGCAGCTTCCTCCAATGGCAAAGTTCTACTTCGATGTAGCAGACCATTTTTTTGCATTATTGAAGAGAAAGTATAAAGCATATGAGTTTGTAGTAGAACCCCGCCACCCTACCTGGTTTGAAGACGAAAGCCTGACACTTATGTCAAAGTATGACATAGGGTTGGTAATTTCTCAATCAGGAAATGAATTTCCTTATTCTGAAATGATCACGGCGAAAAATATTTATATCCGTTTTCACGGACCGGCAGAGTTGTATGCATCTTCTTATTCAGATGATATGCTGATTGATTTTGCAAAGAAATTCAGGAAATGGATGAAAGAAGGACACGAAATATGGGTATTTTTCAATAATGATATTCATGGTCATGCATTCAGAGATGCAAAAAGGCTAAAAGATATAATTGAAAAAAAATAGAGCAAGGTAGATTACCCTGCTCTATACAAAGATTTGATCAGATGCTATCTTCTTCTTCATCGTCCTCTTCATCAAGGTCTACATCTTCAAGATCATCCTCATCAAGATCCACATCTTCTGTAATCACCGCATCATCAGCATCGGCTGCTGCTTCTTCTACTTCATCATCTAAATCTACATCATCATCTTTGAGGTCATCATCTTCATCGTCGTAGTCTTCATCTCCCTCTTCTTCATTGGTATTACTGACAGGGCTCTGTGCAGCAGCATCAGTATCGAAGCGTTTTCTGTCCTGCAATACATCTTTAGGTCCCCGGTCAGCCATTTCTGCTGTTGCAAAACCTTCCAGACGGTCGCTGTCAACGTTTAGGTCATCATTTCTGCCCGTATTATTTTTTCTGATTTCCATAATTTATTTTTCTTTACTCCCCAAAATCTTATGCCACAATTACAGAATCGCAAAATGATAATAATGAGCCCCCATTCAGGCGTTGCAGCATCTTAATCCTTTGCAGGGTTTTAGGTTTTATAATTTTTATGGGGAAAATGAGTAGCGTTTTTGTTGGTATCAGCTTTTCATCAATAAATCGCTATAAGATCCGGCAATATAATCTTCATCCCTAATATTGAAGAGCCCGGCATAAAGCAGGCATTGTTCTTTCATTTGTGACAGGTTAGCGCTGTCTTCGTTTGCAATCGCCTCTACTTCAACAAAACTACCCAGCGCATCTACTTCATCAAGATGAAATTTTACATTATCGATATAATATATCTTTCTTGTTTTTTCAATAATTACTTTGATTCCAAGGGCAGTTATTAATATTTCTTTTAGCTTTTCAGTGGAGTGAGCATAATAAAGCAGGACACGTGATTTCTTACTGTGTGCATGATCTTCCCTGAAGTAGTGAATAAGGGCATTCTCAATGTTTCCCTCACGAAGCTTCAATCGGCCCTCGGGCACATGGAAGTAGGTATCTTTTTGATTATCGATGCCTATATAACGTGGATTATATGTAAGAAGTACCTCTTCGATCTGCTTTAGTTGATTTGTTTTGGCTTTGAATTCGTAAGTAAGCGGCATAGTGTAAATTAATCAATAGTCTGATTTCATATAATTTTTGGAACTTTGCTCCAAACCAACATTATGCAAAACTCCAGATTATTTGTGGTTGTCATTCTTAGCTTAGTCATTTTCAGCTCCTGTGTTTCCTCCAGAAAATATAACGATGCACTGTCCCGGGAACAAAATCTACAGGCTGCAAATGCAGATCTCAACAATACGATTACAGGTCTGAATGCCCGCCTTAAAGAATCTCAAAATGAAAATAGCCGCCTTATAAATCAAATAGATGCGGCAGGTAAAAATGCAGCAGAATTGGCAAGGCTGGCAAATATGACGCAGCAGCAATTGCAGGATGAACAACAGCGATTGACACAAATGCGTCAGTTGATGGATCAGCAGCGCCAGGCTATAGAAGGCTTGCGTAAAAAAATGACTGATGCCCTCGTTAATTTCAAACCTGATGAATTATCAGTTTTTGTAAAAAACGGCAGGGTCTATGTAAGCTTGCAGGAAAGCCTGCTTTTTCCTTCGGGCAGTGCCGCAGTCAACCCCAAGGGAAAGGAAGCATTGGGAACTTTGGCACAGGTGCTTAATTTAAACCCTGATATAAGTGTGCTCGTTGAAGGCCATACCGATTCTATACCTATCAAGCTCAAATACGAAGACAACTGGGCTTTGAGTGTGGCCCGCTCGACCGCCATAGTACGCATACTTACTGATGGTTATAAAGTAGATCCCACAAGGGTGTCAGCAAGCGGACGCAGTAAATATGAACCGGTGGATACCAATGAAATTCCTGAAGGCAGAGCAAGAAACAGGCGCACTGAAATTATATTGGCTCCTAAACTGGATGAGTTGATGAAGATACTGGAGCAGAGCACTGCTACACCACCTGCATAAACAATTACAGGTATGCATCTGCTGTTGTAAGATTCGCTTTGACCATTAGTGATGTTCAGTTTCAGGCAAATCCTTTCCGCAGTGAGGGCATTTGAAAACTTTTGTATGATTTCGGATTCTCCTGATCTCATCTAAAAAACCTGCGGTAATAATACCTGCAGGCAATGCGAAAAGAGCAACTCCTGCCATTAAAATTACAGAAGTTAAAATTTTACCCGCCACTGTGATAGGATACATATCTCCATAACCCACTGTAGTGAGGGTAACGACGCTCCACCACATGGTATCTGGTATGCTGGAAAATTTTAGTGGTTGCACCAGGTGTTCGCAGAAATATATAAGGCAAGATGAAATAATTATAAGAAATAAAGTAAGTATGAGGCTTAAGAGCAGCTCGTTTTTTGTGGATTTGAACACATTGATGATCATGCGGGTAGACTTCATATAGGATGTAAGCCGGAACAACCTGAGAAACCGTAACAAACGAAGTATACGCAGTATGCGAAGGTCAAAGCCTATAATTGTATGCAGGTAAAAAGGCAATATGGCGATCAGGTCAATAAGAGCCCCTAGTGAAAACATATAACGGATACGCCCATGAATGCTATGCCTGTATTTTTCATCATGGTTGCAGCTCCACACTCTCAATAAATATTCTACGGTGAAAATGGCAACTGAAACAGTATCGAAATAATGAAAAAACTGTTTATATGGTTCGTAAATGGATGGAACAGTTTCGAGCATTACTGCTATCACATTCAGCAGGATAAGAATTATGATAAATGCATTAAAAATGCGGTCACCTTTAGTATTTCCTATTTCCGGATGCAACAGCGTATAAACTCTAATTTTGGTGGCTTTGTACATAAGCAAAGTCGGATTTGATCAAATTAAAAGTAGAATTTATTGTTCTAAAAATAGCCTATTCCATCCGGCTCACTGACCAAGGTGTTTCGGAGGACGAGGTATGAGCAAAAATGTTTTCTGCCGCCCTTCAATATAGTATACACCATCCTTTATAAAAACAGCCTGCTCTTCAAGCATAATTCTAATCTCTTTATTGTTCCATTGCGGAATTGTTCTTTTTGCATTCAGTTCAATGGCATATGCTGTATTGTAAAGTAAAGGAAAGTCGCCGGAGCCCGGAACACCGCCCTGCATATCCCACATTCCAATAGCTGGACCCGCACCGTGTCCATGGTAACCGATGGGATGGGTATAAATAGATGGATTGATTCCTTCTTTCTTTGCTAATGCTAATGCTTGTTTCAAAATCTCGTTGCCTGTTTTATTAAGTACAAATGATGATGTAAGAATGTCCTGCAGCCGGTTACCGGTTTGCAGTGCGTCTTTAAGAAAAGAGGGTGCATCTGTTTCACCTGGTTGCAGCACATAGGCCAATTGCTGCACATCAGTTTGCAGCCCCAGGTAGCTGATACCAAAGTCAACATGTAAAAGATCGCCATGCATGATCACTTCCTTATCAGGTTGTGTGGCAAATGAACGTTGTGAATCTCCTGCACCCGGATTGCTTCTTTGCACATCTACAGTAGTATGAAACCATGTTTGTAGTTTGAGCGAAGCAACTTTTTCCCGGAGCCACCAAACCACATCGTCCGTAGTGGTGATACCGGGATGAATGACACTTTCAGAAAAACCTTCTGCAATAATGCTATGACCAATACTGCAGATGGTTTCATAAATATTCAATTCTTTGTGAGTTCGTATCTGCAGCCAGTTCACTGCCAGCCCTTCAGCACTTACAATATTGTTTTTGTAGCCGGGAGGCAAATAGTATATCAGGCTGTCCCATTCAGCTTTTGTTAGCCCGTCTGCATGCGCAAATTGCGATGAGTAGTTTAGCCCGATTTTTTTTGGTTTTCTTTCAATGATCAATGCCGCCAGGCGCTTCCATTGATTAGGCTCTTTTTCAGGATCCCATGCGCCGGTGAAAAGATTACCTATATTATAACGTGCAACCGCTAATCTTTCCACACCTTTTTCTGACCCTTTATCAGTAAAAATCAGGATGGTGCGTCTGCGGGCATTCAGCCATGTGGCGGGCAACATGGTGGTAAGTACCGGGTCTTCATTATATTCCCGGCCGATGATCAGCCACATATCAATATTTTGCTGGCGCATTAACCCCGGCAACAAATTATCAAGCCTGTCTCTCAGCAGGTC
>MWVW01000098.1_pt1 | contig 22387 bp, 24 predicted proteins | sample 1047191 | NCBI WGS metagenome assembly MWVW01 (sample SAMN06349985, study PRJNA376086) | soil metagenome | isolation source: MtG22-5 sample Antarctic (ecotone) | place: Antarctica
GGATCGCTATAATCGGCATGAAGAATCGGATTTTTATAAGTGCCATCGCCGTTATCAGCTACCCAAACTTTTGATACATAAGGCTTTTGTGCAATTGTATTCATTAATAGAGAAAATAGAAAAAATAAAACCAGTTTAATATTTTTCATCTATTGAATTTTATCTGGTTGCCAATCTCCAAAAATATTTTTCAAAGTATATTTCTTTACTTCTTCATCGCTCAGTTGTTTTGCCCACTTCACTCTTGTTTCAGGATTAGCGGAAGCACCGTAATTCTTATACTCTTCATATCGTGCTGTTAAATAATTTTCGGTATTGTTCCAGTTTGACCAACCTTCTGCTTTTATATGCCCGCCGATAAAGCAATGCATGTAAATAACAAGCGCATAGGGCCGCCATGGACGACCGAGTGATACATTGTGCAATGAAGTATCTCCGGTAAGAACACAGTCATTGAAAATGTAACCAAACCTTTTTCTTTTGGTGTTGATGCTGCAGTTATGTGCGAGTTTTTTTTACTGTAAATATGGCATTGCTGGAACCAAACGGTAGAAGAACCAAAAATAAAGTCGGTCGTGCCTTCTATATAACAGTTCTCAAAATATTGGCGGCTGTTATCATTGTTTGTAAATAAAACATCCTGGTTACCAAGGAAGCGACAGTTTTTAAATATGGCTTTATCACCATCCGATTCTACTGCCACCGCCTGGCCGGCCGTAAAACCCGCATCATTTTGAAAGGTGATATTTTTCGCAATGAAATTATCTGCTTTAATTTTAAAACTCCAGGACGTTCTTGTATTGATGGTATCGCCGGAAGTAGAAAGTTTTCCTGTATGATCGTTATAGGTGAGGATAGTATTGAATTTATCCTCGCCAACCAGTGTTACAAAATCCTTTGTTGAATCAAGGTGAAGCTTTTCTTTATAAACACCGTTTTTAATATAGATCGTTACTGGTGTTTTGTTATGTAACGGCACGGCATCAAGTGCAGCCTGCACCGTTTTGTAGTGGCCACTTCCATCCATGGCTACAGTAATGTTTTTCTTTTGCGAAAAGCTGCATATTGCAACTAAAAAAAATGTGAAACAAAATATTATTTTTTTCATTTTTATTTTTTATTGCGAACAACCTTAAATTACCGGCCCTGAAAGGGTGAGATCTTTAACATAGGGTGAAGCCTTATGTTTAAAGCAATACTACGCTATCAGCCCTGAAAGGGCGTAATTAAACACATGCCTGAATACATTAGTCCCACACATATCGTTCGTCATACTTCACTTCATATTTTTTTAAAAAAGTCCTGTATTCATCCTGAAAGGAAATTTTACTATGATGTTGTTTTTGATTTTTAATATAATTTATCACTGCACTAATTTCATCCGGATTCACAGAAAATGCTCCATAGCCACCTTGCCAATAAAACGTCTTATAAGCTTCACCTTTTGTTTTAATCCATTTGGACGAATGAGACTTGACTTCTTCTACAAGCTTCATTAATGGCAGCTTTTTACTTAGCAGAAACAATACATGCATGTGATCTGTATGCCCGCCTATTTGTACGGGATTGCATTCAAGATTTTTACAGATGCCACCTATATAGCTGTACACTTTCGGCTGAATAGCCTCATCTAATAAATGCTCACGATACTTCGTAGAGTAGATCAGGTGAATATAATTTTTGACTAAGGACTGAGACATATTTTTTGTTTTAATTTTTCCCCCAGTCCTATCAGCCTGGGTTCGTTATCTTATCTCCCAGCCCTATCAGGCTGGGTTAAGATATAACGCCCTTTCAGGGCTTTCTTCAAAAATTCATCAACATATTTTACCATTGGTTCAAACCACGGATTAAAAAAGGGAAAGTGATGAGGAGCCTTTTCAAATGTTTTTACCTCTGTATAAATATTGTTTTCCCTTAGCACTTTCATAAAATCATCCCTGCCGGCGTGCATGCGGTCAACACTGCTGTTAATGAAAAGTGTTGGTGGTGTGAGTTTGCTTACATGCGTCAGTGGCGAAGCTTCTTCCCATAATTTTAAATTTTCTTTTTTTGAGTAGCCAAACCAATATGTTGCCGCCGAAGTTTTTTTACTGTCATCACCTTCGCCAGATTCAGGATGTACAAATGAAAGAGTGCCATCCAAATCCACAATAGCCTGAACATTTGATGAATAATTCAACCTACAGGTTTCACCTTCAAACTTTAAATTAGCAATGGTTGTTCCAAGCAGGGCAGCCAATTGCCCACCTGCAGAAAAACCCATTACAACAATTCTTGTCGTATCAATATCATAGTTTTTTGCATGAGCATGGACCCATCTTATTACAGATTTTAAATCATAAACGGCGGTAGGATAAAGTGCTTCAGTTGAGAGCCGGTATTCAGGTGTAAAACATACATAACCTAAGTCGGCTAATCTTTGCGCCAATGCATAATGCTGCGTTCTGTTGCCTGTGCGCCAACCGCCTCCATGAATTATTATAATGGCCGGTCGTCTTTCTTTCGCTTTTGCAGATGGATAGAATGCATCCAGTAATAATTTACGTTCGCCGATTTTACAGTATGTAATATTTCTTTTTTCTTTTACCCGTTTTGAATGCGTTTCATTGACAAGCGTTGCATCCGGATAATTTTTCTTTATACTATTGTAAGCGCTGTAATTAGAGTAAGAGGTATCGGGCTTGCCGGTTATGCCGGCTTTTGATTGTGCGTGAACTGTAAAAAAACAAATCATCATAAGAATAAAAACAAAATATGTATTTGCCTTAATTCTTATCATGTCAAAAGAATTTATCTCTTATTTTTTTATTGGTTTTACAATCCGGTCAGCTAATTCAATTTTTTGTTCTTTCAAACCTGCTAACACCAGTTGCGCAATTCTTCTTGCACCATAGTCATTAAAATGGGTATTGTCTTTTTGCCCTTCTAAATAATTGGGATGTTCGCCAGGCTCTAATTGCATGAAAAGAAGTTTTGCATTTTCAGGTCCCATTGATTGCATTAGCTCCCGACTTTTTTTATCAAGGTCTATCAATGGAACTTTATGTTGTAAGGCTACTTCGTAAACGGCGCTTGTATATTCAGCATGTGTTTCCTGCTGCTTACCTTCTTTATCAAACCTCATTCTTGATACAGGAGTGATCAAGACAGGATTTGCTTTTTTTGATCTTGTTTCAGTAATAAATTTTATAAGATTGATTTTATAGTCCGGCACGGACGTATAACGCTCTTTATACTTTTCTTCTTTTCCCTCATCATTATGCCCGAATTGTATCAAAACGTAATCGCCACTTTGCAAACTATCGGCAATAGGTTTCCAGCGGTTTTCACTCAAAAAAGTTCTTGTGCTTCTGCCACCTCTTGCCCTGTTATCAATCACAACAGATGAATCAAAAAAATGTACAAAAGGCATTCCCCATCCCATTAGCGGAGCCCTCCCGGCTTCATAATAACACATGGTAGAATCACCGATCAAATAAACTTTGATTTTCTTTTCCGGAGGTAGGATAAAGGCCGTCAAAAAAAGAAAGCTTGCAATAATTATATATATTGTTGTCCGACTATTTGTCTGAAAGCCATTTCCAATCCGGTTCGCCTCACCCCATCCCCTCTCCTCACGGAGGGGGGTTTAACGCAAGCACACAAAAATTTGCAGCAATATTTCATTTTATTAGCCCGAGAAAACGAAATTTTTATAAAATTGATCGTGCATATTATTTCTTAACCGGCTTCACAATTCGATCTACCAATTCAAGATTCAGATTTCTAATCTCTTGTAGAACGATCTGTGCCGCCTTTCTTGCTCCCAGCTCGCTGAAATGTGTATTATCTATTTTTCCTTCCGAGTAATTTGGATGCTCGCCAGGTTGCAGTTGCAAAAAAAATAATTTTGATGTTTCTTCTCCATATTGCTGATAAAGCTCCATGCTTTTTTTATCCAAATCAATGAAAGCTGTATTTAGTTTCTTAGCAATTTCTCTTACGATCTTCGAATACACTTCATGCGTTTCAATTGCCTTGTTGTCTTTAAATTTTCTCCGGCTTACCGGTGTTAATAAAACAGGATTTGCTTTTTTGGCTCTTGCCTCTGAAATAAACCGGGTGATGTTTATTTTATATTGTTCTGGTGTACTGTACCGTTCTGTCTTTTCAGGAGATTCATCATTGTGCCCGAATTGTATAAACACATAATCCCCTTCCTTTACATCCGTTATTAATTTTTCCCACAAGCCTTCGGATATAAAAGTGCGTGTGCTGCGGCCATTTTTTGCACGGTTATCTACTGTCACACTTGAATCAAAAAAATTAACAAAAGGCATTCCCCACCCGGTTTCAGGATAGGCTTTTACTTCCTTCACGGACATGGTGGAATCACCTGCTAAAAATATTTTTATCTTATTTTTTGGAGGTAAGCCAAATGCAGATAAAATAAAAAATGCTGCAAACCAGAGATATTTTTTCATACGCATATTTAAACAGCGTGACGAATTGATTTAGGAATAAGATCAGTAAGCTCTGTAATTCTTACTGCTCTTTTTTGTTCAATACTTTTTCTTGCAGCCACACCTATCAAAAGCGACATGGCGCCATCTCTTGTCCCTGCCAGTATGTTATGTGGATTGTCTTTTGGATTTCTGAAGATCCTGTTTTGCATTCTAATATCTCCACCCCCATGGCCGCCTGCATATTGCGGCACTTTAACTACTTCGTGCTTTTTTGAAAAATTATCCATCACAATAATATCCCTGAACTGACCAGGGATAGCTTCTTTATCTTGTGACATTTCCAGGTCATGCTTTTGATCCTGGTTGATAGCCGCTGCTTCCTGGTAAGGAATATCCTGCCAGCTATCTATTCGCCCGTTAAAACCATTAAAAGCAATCCGCCATCCTTCATAAGGAGAATAAGTAGTGAGACTGTAATTAACTATTACGCCATTGGCATATTTGATCTGTGCCGACATCTTATCGTAGATGTCAATTTCCTTTCTCCATACACAACCGTCACGCAGGTAACCATCGTGGTGCTCATTCTTTACATAGAGATTGTTTAGCCATTCATCTGTTGTTATATCCTTATAAAATTTACATTTGTCTTTATACTCGCAGCCCCGGCATTTTACACCACGGAAAGGATTATTTTTTCCATAATGTTCCAAACTTCCGTAAGCCGTTACTTCAACCGGTTCCGAATTCAGCCACCAATTAAGCAGGTCAAAATGATGTGAAGCCTTGTGTACCCAAAGCGACCCGCTCTTAGCCATGATGCCATGCCACCTACGAAAATAATCAGCGCCATGATATACATTGAGCATCCAGTTAAAATCAACTGAAGTGATCTTTCCAACACGATTATTTGCCAGTAGTTCTTTGATCTTCAACATGTGCGGACCGTGCCTGTAATTAAAAGCAACCGTCACTTTTTTACCTGTTCTTTTCTCTGCATTTAGAATGCCTTTGCATTTAATTTCATCTGTTGTCATGGGTTTTTCTGTGATCACGTCAGCTCCCATTTCCATCGCCTTTATGATAAAATGATCATGGGTAGCATCAACGGTAGTTACAATCACCACTTCAGGCTTTACTGTCTTCATCATCTTTTCAAAATCAGAAAAAAGCGGGCATTGAACTCCCAACCTGTTTTTTGCAAACTCCAAACGTCCGGGATTAATATCACAAAGTCCAACAAACTCCACTACATCACTATAATTATCCACCACGGTTTTACCCCAAAAGCCAGTACCCCGATGGCCCGTGCCTACCATCGCAATCTTTTTCTTAACGCTGGAAGCAAATGAAGTAAAAGGAGTTTTCGCCAATAATAAACCGGCTGATGCCAGAGATGTATTTCTAAGAAAGGTGCTGCGCTTCATAAAATTTAATTGACTAAACTGTTTATAAAGATGAAGTTTCTTCCTGCAACGATACGTCAATAGATGTTTTATCACCCACTGTGATCTCCTGTGTTTTATTGCCTACATAACTAAACACTAAAACAGCATTGTCGCCTGGAACACTAATAGAATAGCTCCCCTCACTGCTGGTTGAAGTAGCACTTCTTGTTCCCTTAACGGTCACTGTTACACCAGGTAAAGCTTCACCGTTTTGCCCGGTGATGCGACCGGTGACGACTCTACCCTGGGACCAGGCAGCCACAAAAGAAAACAGTGAAAACAGTAAACACAAAATTCTGAGTTTCATATATAAGCTTGAGTTTAAAAAATAATAAAAAGTTTTATTTTAAATCGTTAATAGCTACAAAGTCCATATCAGTAAAAGATTGATTCTCTCCTGCCATCCCCCAAATGAAAGAATAATTAGTAGTGCCACAACCTGAGTGAATAGACCATGGTGCTGAAATAACTGCTTCATTATTGGCTAATACCAGGTGTTTTGTTTGCTGTGGTTCGCCCATAAAATGAAACACTCTTTGATCTGGTGCCAAATCAAAATAACAATACACTTCCATACGCCTGTTGTGCGTATGCGCCGGCATTGTGTTCCAAACACTACCTTTTTTTAATACGGTTAGGCCCATTACCAACTGGCAACTTTTTATACCATCCTGGTGGATGTACTTATAAATTGTTCTTTCATTGGCTGTATTTAATTCGCCTAAAACAACTGCAGTAGATTCAGCATTTTTCATTAAAGTAATTGGATAGGTTTGATGTGCAGGTGCAGATAAAATAAAAAATTTTGCAGGGTGGCCGGTGGAGTTAGTGGTAAAGCTCACCTCTTGCGTTCCCTTACCCAAATACAAACAATCTAGTCTATTGAGATTATACGTGCTTGTTCCAACCATTACCTGTCCTTCTCCACCAATATTGATAATACCCATTTCTCTTCGTTCTAAAAAATAATCAGATTTTAGGACATTATATGTGTTTAAGGTAAGTGGTTCATCAACCGGTACTAAACCCCCAACAATCATACGGTCATAGTGAGTATAAGTAAAATGCAATTGACCAGGCAACATCAAATCAGTAATCGCAAAAGCTTCCCGTAAATTTTCGGTAGTCATTCTTTTTACTTCCCCGGGATTATATTGAAATCTTTCCTGCATTTACTTATTTAAAATCAATTTAAAATATTTACCTGCCCATCCACCCACCATCTACTGTTAGTATAGTGCCATGCACATAGGCCGCTGCATCAGAACATAAAAAAATTATGGGACCTTTGAAATCTTCAGCATTGCCCCAACGACCTGCCGGAATTCTGTCGAGTATGCTCTTACTTCTTTCCGCATCTTTTCGGAGGGCATCTGTATTGTCTGTTGCAATGTAACCTGGCGCTATACCATTTACATTAACACCTTTAGATGCCCATTCGTTAGCAAATGCTTTAACAAGGCCTGCCACCCCCGATTTACTTGCTGTATAACCCGGCACATTAATACCGCCCTGGAAAGAAAGTAAAGAACAGGTAAACACAATTTTGCCATTGCCTCTTTTGATCATTTCCTTTCCTAATTCACGGGTTAAAATAAATTGGGCATTGAGATTAATTGAAATCACCTTATCCCATTCTTCATCACTGTGTTCTGCCACCGGGTTGCGCAAAATGGTTCCGGCATTATTTATTAAAATATCTATTTGTGAATGTTCTTTTTTTGCAGTCTCAATGAATTTATAAAGTGAAGTGCGGTCAGAAAAATCTGTGGCATAACTCCAGTATTTTTTTCCCTTGGTTTCTACTTCGTCCTTAGTCTCACTACCTGGTTGCAGGGAAACATCAATAATATCAGCACCTGCCTCTGCCAACGCTACTGCCATTGCCTGGCCAATACCTCGACTTGCTCCTGTAACGACAGCAGTTTTTCCATTCAAATTAAAAAGTTCATTCACTTGCATTATGAAAATATTACACTTGTCAATTGCTTCTTATAATGGATTTAAATTACCAAACCGAATAACAATTCTACCGATATTAAAGCAGCTATCAGTCAATGCGTTCGGGTTTTTTTACGCAATCGTTCCCGATAACGTTTCCAATTATTTTATTGATTAAAACTCCATTCCAGATTTTCGCAGGTTGTCGGAAAATGTCATTTCTGACAGGTTGAAATAACAACATCCTGGACTATCAGTTTAAATATTGCCCAGGCATAAGTGCAGTGTTCGCAAGCTTTAAGCTTCTTCATAAAAAAGCAATATTTTTAAACTCTGTATGGCTGCTGCTTTGAAAAATTTAAACGGGCTATGAAGTTTGACTCTGTCACCATAAAAGACATTGCAAAAGCACTGAATTTTTCGACTTCAACAGTTTCACGTGCGTTAAGGGGGAGCTATGAAATAGGCCCTGAAACAAAAAAATTGGTGCTTGAATATGCAGAGAAAATAAATTACCGGCCTAATCCTATTGCACTTAGTTTAAAAGAAAGACGCAGCCGCGCCATTGGTGTAGTTGTTAGTGAAATTGCTAATAATTTTTTTTCACAGGCTATCAATGGTATTGAATCCATAGCCTATAACAGGGGATATTACGTAATTATTACGCAAAGCCATGAAGCACAGGAGCGGGAAAAAGTAAATGTGCAACATCTCGCTTCACGTGGTGTCGATGGTTTATTAATATCCCTCTCAAGTGGATCAGTTGAAATTGAATATTTAAAAGAACTGCATGAAAAAGGATTACCTCTCGTTTTTTTTGACAGGGTAACAAGTGAAATTGAAACACATAAAGTTGTTGCAAGTAATCATTTGGGAGCATTACATGCTACAGAACATTTAATCTTTGAGGGTTTTAAAAAAATTGCCCATATTACCAGCTCGCCTTATTTGTCCATTACAAAAGAAAGGTTGGAGGGTTATAAAGAAGCCCTGGAAAAGCATAAAATTCCTTTCAACGAAAGTCTTGTGAAGTATTGTAACCACGGAGGGATGATTGCAGAAGAAGTGGAGGATGCCGTTATGGATTTATTCAAATCAAAAATAAAACCAGATGCGATATTTACGGCCGGTGACAGGCTTACTACTGTTTGCTTTGGCTTTTTAAAAAGAATGAAACAAAAAAAGACCGAAGTTGGATTTACCGGGTTTACCAACACACAAGTGGGTGATCTATTTTCTCCATCACTTACCGTTATCCGGCAACCCGCACTTGAAATTGGACAAACAGCAACTGAATTACTTATTCAAATGATTGAAAGCAAGCGACCGGTAACTGAATTTGAAACAAAAGTTTTTGAAACAGAACTTATCATTCGTGAATCATCAATTAAACGGAATACCTAGTCTCCAGATGTCAACTTTTATTCAGGATCAGTTTATTCTTTTAATCTCACTAGCCTAACACATTCTCATTTATTTTTAATGATTGAATAAAACATTATTGTATGAATTCATTTAAAACGTTTTCAATTATTTATTACAGTCATTATTTCTAATAAGCAGTGGTTATGCTGCCCAAAAAAAGGGATCAATGAATCAATCAACCTTTCAAAATTGAACTATAAAGACCTCCGCATAATTTTCATGGGAACGCCAGTCTTTGCAGTAGCGTCTTTAGATGCATTGGTGAATGCGGGTGCCAATATTGTTGCAGTCATTACTGCACCAGATAAACCTGGGGGTCGTGGGATGAATTTGCAGCAAAGCGCCGTAAAACAATATGCTGCTGAAAAAGGCTTGAATGTATTACAACCTGAAAAATTAAAAAAACCGGAATTTATACAAAAGCTAAAAGCTTTGGATGCCGTTCTGCAAATTGTAGTTGCGTTTCGGATGCTACCCGAAGTGGTTTGGAATATGCCACCGATGGGCACAATCAATGTTCATGCTTCATTTTTGCCTCAATACCGTGGTGCAGCACCTATCAACTGGGCAATTATTAATGGTGAAAATGAAACAGGAGTAACTACTTTTAAATTAAAACACGATATAGATACCGGTGATATTCTTTTACAGGAAAAAATATCCATAAGTGAAAATGAAACTGCAGGAGAATTGCATGACAGGATGAAGGTGATTGGTGCTGCATTGTTAATAAAAACGATAAATAGCTTGGGCGATGGGGAATTAAAAACAAAACCACAATTGTCAATACTGAATAACAAATTGTCAATAGGAAACTCTGAAGTTCAAGACAAGCATTCACCACTCACCACTCACCATTCACCATTAAAACATGCTCCTAAAATTACTACAGAAACTTGCAGAATTGATTGGAACAAACCAGTAACAACGATTTATAACCTGGTCCGCGGGCTATCCCCTTATCCTGCTGCATTTACAGAACTCAATGGAAAAAAATTAAAAATATTTTCAGTTGAAAAGGAAATGGCAAACCCTGTAATTGCCATAGGCGACTATCAAACAGATGGGAAAACATTTTTAAAATATGCGTGTCTTGATGGTTTTCTTCAAATCAAAGAACTCCAGTTAGAAGGAAAGAAAAGAATGTTTATTGAAGAATTTTTAAGAGGTTTCAGAAATTAAAAACCCTCCTGATTGAAGGGTTAGTATTTTAATAATTAACTTTTACAATAAATTTTTCCGTGTCACTTATATCCAACACGTTAGCGGCGGCATTACTGATACGTACATCTAAACCTTTATTCTGATTTATTCCACTCATAGCTCCCAACACTTTTGCATAAATGGTTTTGTTATTGGATGGATTGACAACCTGTAAAATTGTTCCCGGATCTACGCCATCTATCAAGGCGTAATACTTACCATCCTGCCACCCACTTGCTGTTTTAAAAATACTTGCCGTTGCTGTTTGATCTTTATTTGCATTTGTAGTTTTTGATTGTTGCTCAAACTGCTTTTTAAAAAACCCGCCACCATTATTTTTTACAACTGTTTGTGGAGTGGTTGAAGTTGTAATTGGTTGGGATATCTTTTCGGATTCTTTTTTTTGTTGTTCAACAGGTTCTGCCGGCTTCGGCTTCTCCTGCTGCACTACAATTGGTTCTGTTTTAGGTGTTATAGTAACGGTTTTTGCCAGAGCAGGAGATGTAATAAATCCTATAATAATTTTTTGCCCGGGAGAAATTTCATCGCTGGCTAAATGATTCCATTTTCTTAAGCTAGCCATTAACACTTTATTATTTTTTACACTTACACGGTACAGGCCTTCCTGCTGGCCCACAACATAATAAACAGGTGTGCCGCCATCAGTTGTTTGTGAAAAGTTAGAAGAAGTCAATGGTATCATAAGAGTTTGTCCTATGTTCAAACCATTCTCCATATCAAGGTTATTATAGGCTGCAATTTCTTTTGCGGGAATATTATATAACCGCCCAACTGAATAAAAACTTTCTTTTGCCGCAACCGAATGTTTTACATGCAAGCCCTTTTCTGTACTATTTACTTCAATTTGGGCAAAACCCTTTAATGCACAAAGGGAGATTAAAAGAATAACTAATGATTTTTTCATGGTGATATAGATTAGCAACTACAAATATGAAAATTATTTTCCAGAAATGGAATCATTATGCCGTTTTAAAATACGCAATTCTTTAGGGTAGTAATTGTTAATTCGATTAGATAACGCATTTATCCAGCCCAAAATATAGTGATTATACGATACCACCTGCCATCCTGGTTTTTTCGTGGCTAAATGCAAATCACTTTTTTGTAAAAATTTTATTGCCTGTTCAAGAGATAATTCGAGAGATGGAATTTTTGATGAAAGCAATTTGCTTAGCGCCAGTCCATGTTCCGGGATAAATTTATCACGTAAAACCTGGCCTGTAGAAATACCCGCATGGTACACTTTCAGACAGTGTTGCAAAAAAGAGTAATCATCAAAAAGATTTTGTGGCAACGCATAAATAGCATGATGATTATAAAAAAAAGAATAGTCTTTTTCTGAAATCCATTGGTTTACTACCGCTAACTCCCGTTTACTAATTTGCTCGAGTCTTATATTTTTTCTTTTCAATCCGGTTATTTCATTTGTTTTTTTAAAACAGGCCAAAAAAAACCCTTCGCCTTTTACTTTATCCGGGAAAAAGCGATAACCTGCTGCCCCTGTTTTTGGAGAGATCGTTTCAATAACTCCCCATGTTTCATTAATTTTTAACTTCTCATTCCTCATTTTAAATTCTTCAACCAGCCAATCTCCTATTTCTTCATCTTCCTCTTTTGAATAAGAACAGGTAGAATAAATTAATATGCCGTTTGTTTTTAACGACGGCAAAACATCAGCTAATATTCTTTGCTGCCGCTGACTGCAAAGCGCAACATTATTTAAGCTCCATTCTTCAACGGCTTTAGCATCTTTTCTAAATAAGCCACTGCCACTACAGGGCGCGTCAACTACTATCACATCGAAATAACCTTCAAGGCAGGCAAAATGTTGCGGATCGTTATATGTTACAATAACATTTTCACACCCCCATTTGGTTATGTTCTGCACAAGAACTGATACACGGTTTTTGATCACTTCGTTGGAAACCAACAAACTTTCTTTTGAAATAAAAGATTGAATATGTGTTGCCTTTCCACCAGGCGCTCCGCATAAGTCCAGCACTTTTAACCGTTGCGAGAGATCAACTGTTTGTTGAAGTGCCTGTTCCAAAAACATACTGGAAGCTTCCTGTACATAATAGCAGCCTGCATGAAAAAGTGGGTCAAATGTAAAAGATGGGCGTTGATCAAGATAATAGCCATAGCGTGACCAGGGAACGGCCTCCCCTAAATCCCCTCCGGTGGAGGGGACTTGCGACTCCGATAGTTTGGAAGGATTTATTCTAATTGAAGTGAGTTGCTCACCACTATTATGCACTTTTTCAAAGGCCTGCCTATTAAAACCCTGGATGCTGTTTAAGGATTTCAGTAAATTTTCGGGAAGTTGCACAAATCAAAGCTATGAAGTATGATATTTTATAGTTGCTTTATTTCATTGATCAAATCCTGCAGCACTTTTTTAGCATCCCCAAATAACATAGACGTCTTTGGCTGAAAAAAAAGATCATTTTCAATACCGGCATATCCCGGCTTCATGCTGCGTTTATTAACTATCACCGTTTTTGCCAGTTCCACATCTAATATAGGCATGCCGTAGATCGGTGATGTAGTATCTGTTTTAGCGGCAGGGTTTACGACATCGTTTGCGCCCAGTATTAATACAACATCTGTTGTGGGAAAATCTTCATTTGCTTCTTCCATTTCCATTAATTTTTCATAACTCACATCGGCTTCTGCCAATAATACATTCATGTGCCCCGGCATACGGCCCGCCACCGGGTGTATAGCATATTTTACTTCTGCCCCTTTATCATTCAATATTTTTTCAAGCTCGTGACAAGCATGCTGCGCCTGGGCCACAGCTAATCCATAACCGGGCACGATCATTACTTTATTAGCATAGGCCATTACAACTGCAGCATCATTTAAACTAATTTCTTTATAATGGCCCTGATCTTTACTGTCTCCCGTGATAGCAGTTTTGTTCCCACCAAAAGAACCGATCAATACATTTTTTAACGAGCGGTTCATGGCTTTACACATCAGGATGGTGAGTAATGTTCCGGCTGCGCCAACCAAGATGCCACCGGTAAGCATAACTTTATTATCATATAAAAATCCACCGCAAGCTGCCGCCACGCCGGTAAAAGAATTGAGCAGGGAAATAACAACCGGCATATCAGCACCACCTATGGGCAAAACAAAGAGTATTCCATATAGAATGGATAGCAACAAAATCACATAAAAAATGGCGTAGATAGAAGCAGTGAACTCGATATTGAAACCCGGGCGGAAAGTAATTTTTTCACCTATATTAATTACATCTCCTGCACTGATCACGAATGAGTTTTCAATTTTATTTAATAATAGAATGGACAATCCAATAATGGAAATCAACAGGATAATATTAAATATGTGTTGGCCTTTAAATGACCAATCGTTTATTTTACCATTTAATTTGCCCCAGGCAATCATGCTTCCTGCAAAAGAAATAAAACCAATAATTAATCCCAGGAAAATTGTAATTAACGTACCTCCAGGTACTGGCAATTGAAAAACAGCTTCGCTCATTACTTCACCCTGCTCAAAACTTTCGGCTATTTCAGTAGTGAAATTGCTCGCAGCAAAATGATGAAATTCCACGATTGATATTAACGCTGCACAGGCGCCACCCATTCCATTAAAAACACTCACCATTTCAGGCATCGAAGTCATTTTCACTTTTCTTGCAGCAAGTGTACCAATGATGCCGCCGATTACCAGGCCGCCAAAGATCCAACCATAATTATGCAACTTTTTCCCGGATGCTAAATCCTCATATAAAAATATCGTTCCAACTATGGCCAGTGTCATTCCTACTGCAGCTATCAAATTTCCTTTGCGTGCCGTTTCCGGGTGCGAAAGCATTTTCAATCCTATAATAAAAGTTACAGAACCAATGAGGTATATGAGAGTTAGTAAGTCCATATTGCGTAAATCCGAAATTTAAAATTGAAATCCAACAACTCTTGGTTCAGTTTTTAAGATATATAATTTATTATCCGACTAAACGCCTCACCCCAACCCCTCTCCTCACAGAGAGGGGCTCAATTACAATTTCTTGTTTATTTTTTTTGATTTAAACATTTCAAGCATTCTGTCAGTTACTACAAAGCCGCCAACTACATTTAACGTCCCGACAATAACAGCTAAAAACCCTAAGACCAATGCTAAATAATTATTGCTTTCCGCACGGCCCATAACAATGATGGCCCCGATAATAACTACACCGTGTATGGCATTAGCACCACTCATGAGTGGCGTATGCAATACGCTTGGCACATGGCCGATGATTTCCACGCCTACAAAAATCATCAGTATGACGATGTATATCGTTTGCTGATGAAAAGAGAACCAGGTAATAATATTTTCCATATATTAAGCCCCATCTCCGCCAGCTGGCGGATGTTTGAACAAACATTGATTTTATTAATGCTTGCTATTTAAAAAAAAATTTTTTGTTACCAGCTTCATATTTCTATTGAACTTCGGTGGCGTCGCACACTTTTACTTCAGAATCTATTTGAGCGCTGCACTATCCACCCTGATGAAAAATAAAAAGTTTTTTACACAGGGTAGAGTTATTTTGCTACAGTACAAGAGTGCGACGCAAGTAAAGCTTCATAGTAGCGATGCTGCTGACTACAAAAATTTATTCACTCATACGGCTTTTCACTTTTTCATTTACCACCTCGCCACCATGCGTTATACAACAACCTTTCACCAGATCATCTTCCCAGGCTAAATTTAACTGGCCTTCTTTATTTATAATTAAACTTAGAAAATTTAAAATGTTTTTCCCGTACAATTTGCTGGCATCTGCCGGCATGGTAGCCGCTAAATTGCTGTTACCAACAATTGTTACTCCATTGTGATTTACCGTTTGATTATTTTTTGTAAACGGTGTGTTACCACCAGTCGCCGAAGCAATATCTATAATTATAGAACCTATCCGCATAGCATTCAGCATGTCTTCTGAAATCAATACCGGCGCTTTTTCCCCTGGTATTTGTGCAGTGGTAACAATAATATCTGCTTTAACAATGCTTTCTCCAATACGCTGCTGCTGGCGTTGTTTATAGTCTGCACTTTGCTCCACCGCATAACCGCCGGCTGTACTGGCATCGGCTGCACCTTCTACTTCTACAAACTTTGCACCGAGGCTGATTACTTCTTCTTTTACAGCAGGCCGGGTATCAAAAACTTCTACTACGGCTCCTAATCTGCGGGCAGTAGCAATAGCCTGCAAACCAGCCACACCAGCGCCGAGTATTAAAACTTTGGCGGGCTTAATACTGCCTGCTGCTGTCATAAACATGGGAAAATAACGGGGATATAAATTGGCGGCTATCATTATCGCTTTATAACCTGCAATATTCGCCTGCGAACTGAGCACATCCATGCTTTGTGCACGGGTTGTTCTTGGCAACATATCTAAACTAAAAACAGTATGCTTGTTTTGCACCCACTGCTGCACTGCCTGCAAATCATATAAAGGCTGGTAAACGCCGATAAGAATTTTATCAGCAGGAATAGGAAACTGGGAATTAGGTTCCTGGATACTTAAGAGAATATCAGCTTGCTGAATGATATTTTGTGCAGTTGCCATTTTTGCACCAGCTTCTTCATAGTCAGCATCAGTTGCAAATGCTCTTGTTCCTGCATCTTGCTCAACCAACACCATTATACCCTTTTTGGTTAACTGTAAAACTGCTTCCGGCAACAACGAAACCCTTAATTCTTCCTGCGGCTCTTTCAACACGCCAATAGTCATATATACAATTTATGAACGGTTTGAAGATAGAAATTTTTTTGTTCCAAATACAACGATTAAAAACGAATTATAAAATCTTGTTTTTCTTTGAACTCATTTTTAAAAAAAACAAAACCCATGAAAAAAATGTCAATCGTACACCGGACAGCCGGATGCAATTTTATTTCTATCCATGCTCTTTCCATTTCATGGCTCCAGTGAATGTCATCAAAAACAAGGATGGCATCATTATTAATTTTTTCTATTAACTGATAAAAGTATTGCATGGTGGGCTGATAGCGATGATTACCATCAATGTACGCCATGCCAAGTACGGGAAGTTGAGGGATGACAGATGGCAGCAATACATCAAAATTTCCATTGAGAGCAGTGATGTTATTTAACCCTAATTGTTTAAAATTTGATCTTGCTATTTCGTGTACAGGTTGGCTGCCTTCAATGGTTATTATGGTTGCGTTTGGATTTGCCTCCGCTAAATAAGAAGTGGTTATTCCCAGCGAAGTGCCTAACTCAATAATGGTGGATGGTTGATAATGCTTTACCAGGCGAAATAATAACCGACTGTATTTTTTTGATTTAACTGTTGATCTAGCCAATTGAGCAACCGTTTTTTGCAGTCGTTTATTTACTCGGGAACCAGCCCCAAGATCCTGTAATTCTAATACGGATTTATTTTTCAGTAATGCTGAACGGAGATTTTCAATTATGCCTGCCGGATGATAGCCGGCTTTGTTATTAAGCACATTCAGAATAAAATCAAAAACAAAGGGCGAGTGCATACCATAGCCTTTGCTATTGGATGCACGGAGATAATATTTGCTATAATTAAAAAGTAGTTGAAAATTGCTGTACACTAAAGTTGCTTAAAATGTATAAATAAAATTGTGTCGTGACATTTTTAAGCGTGCCACGGTTTCAAGAGCTTGATAAATTAAAGAAACCTGCTAAACCGTGGCACGCTTTGTATGCAAACAACTTCAAAGACAAATGTAATCAGTGAATTATTTTCGCTGCCAAACCTGGAAAGTGTGATCGTATAAATTTTTTTCATCGCGTTTGCAAAAAGTAGTTTTCGCCAACTGCCATGCGTCTTTATTAATTACCGGGAAAAATATATCTCCATCAAATTGATGATGAATGCGGGTTAAATAAATTCTGTTTGCATTATTAAAAGCCGAGTTAAATATTTCAGCGCCACCAATTACAAAAACTTCCTTTACTTCATAAACCTTTGCTGCTTGAGTGGCTTCGGAAACAGAATGCACAACAGTCACATCTTTATGCTGCCAATTTTTATTTCTTGTTATCACAATAGTCTTTCTACCTGATAATGCTTTACCAATCGATTCAAATGTTTTTCTACCCATCAGAATAGGCATGGCCCATGTAAGGTTTTTAAAATATTTTAAATCGTTAGGCAGGTGCCAGGGCAATTTATTATTTTTTCCAATTACATTATTTTCATCAGCAGCAACAAGAAGACTTAAGGTGATGCCCCTGTTAACGCCCCTGTCCCCTAAAGGGGAACTTAGATTTGAACTTTCATTACTTGTTTCTTCCCTCATTTTGTAACAAACTTAAAACCCTATTTAAATAAACCTAAAAATTGAGAAATGTTTTTTTTACTCCCCTTCAGGAGATGGGGGCATTAAACTGCCACAGGTGCTTTTATAGCGGGATGAAACTGGTAGTTTTCCAATTCAAAATCTTTAAACGTAAAATCAAAAATGTTTTTTATCTGTGGATTTAGTTTCATGACTGGTAAGGCAAATGGTTTACGGAATAACTGCAAATGGACTTGCTCTAAATGATTTTTATAAATATGCACATCACCGAAAGTATGTATGAACTCTCCAGGCTCCATATCACATACCTGTGCTATCATCGTGGTAAGAAGGGCATACGAAGCAATATTAAATGGCACGCCTAAAAACACATCTGCACTGCGCTGGTATAACTGACAACTAAGCCTCCTGCGTTTTCCCCCACCTTCGGTCGCCATAGGCTTGCCGAACGCGATGCCGGGGGAGCTAGAGGGGGCCGTATAAAACTGGAATAAAGCATGGCAGGGCATTAATGCCATGTCAGGCAAATCTGCTACATTCCATGCACTTACAATTAACCGCCTGCTATCAGGATTATTTTTTATTGCATTAATAACCTCAGTGATCTGGTCAGTTGTTTTTCCATCAGCGCCTTCCCAGCTACGCCATTGCTTACCATACACTGGGCCTAATTCACCATTTTCATCAGCCCATTCATTCCAGATGCTAACACCATTTTCTTTTAAATAAGCAATATTGGTTTCGCCTTTTAAAAACCAAAGCAATTCATGAATAATGCTTTTTGTATGCATTTTTTTTGTTGTCACTAACGGAAAGCCATCTGCGAGGTTAAACCGCATTTGATAACCAAATGTGCTGATTGTACCGGTGCCTGTTCTATCCGTTTTATGTACACCATTATCTAAAATGTGTTGAAGAAGCTTTAAGTATTGCTGCATATTTGAACGGTAATTTTGTGAGTGACGATCATCGAACAATGATCAATAACCCAACGAAAAACCAGAAACAATTTACCTGTGCGCTGTACTGGATTCGAACCAGTGACCCCTACCCTGTCAAGGTAATGCTCTAAACCAACTGAGCTAACAGCGCTTGTTTACTCCAAAATTATTTTAATTCCCGACGCCGCTTCAATTCTTTTTTTATTAAGCTAAGCTCCCTGCTTGTTTGCCCGCCTACTGATGTATTTTCCTGGGCACGGCGCATCAGGTAAGGAACTACATCTTTAATTGGACCAAATGGTAAATATTTGCTTACACTACAACCAGCCTTTGCCAAATTATAGGTGATGTTATCGCTCATACCATATAACTGGCTAAAATGAATATGCGGGTGAGACAAAGGCAAACTTTTTTCCTGCAATAACTGTGTTGCCAGCAAATTACTATATTCATTATGCGAGGCAACTATCAAACCTATTTTGTCCAAATGATCAATACAAAACTTCACTGCTTCATTGTAATCATTATCGCATGCTTCTTTATTTGGTTGAATGGGCGACGTATAACCTTTTTCTGATGCCCTTCTTCTTTCTTTTTCCATGTAGGCGCCGCGAACCAGCTTGACGCCTAATAAAAAATTCCTTTCATCCGCTGCTTTATAGGATAATTTCAAAAACTTCAGCCTGTCGTGGCGATAAAGTTGTATGGTATTATAAAGCACCAGTTGCCCGCGGTTAAATTCATCCATCATCGCCATCGTCAATGCATCTACCGGGTCCTGTATCCAGGTTTCTTCTGCATCCACCAAAAAACCAATATTTCCTTTTTTGGCAGCAAGGCAAATTCTTTTCATTCGCTCATATACACGCTGCCACTCCTCTTTTTCAACTGCACTTAATTGTTGCAAGGCAATATTATAACAGTTTATCAATGATGTGCCTTGCGCACTATGCATGAGTGCATCCAGTTTTTCAAGTAAAGAAAATCGTGCAAAACCGGTAACTTTTACACTCATAAATGGAATATTATTTTGAGTGGCCGCAAAATTAATCACCCCAATAAATTCTTCACAGGCATGATCAAAAGAATCTTCACCCTCTTTTCCTTCTACCCCATAATCTAATATCACCTGCACATTATATTCACTTAGTTTTTGCACTACGGAAATCGTTTGCTGTAAAGTTTCTCCGCCCACAAATTGCTTAAAAATGGTTTTACGGATAAGGCCCTTAACGGGTACCCCTGCTTTTATAGACCAGGGTGCTAACCGGCTGCCCAATTGTACCAGCCAGGGCATGCCCATCATGTAAAAAAGCCTGTAGGCCTGTTTCAATTCATTATTCGTTCTATGAGCAAAAGCTACTTCTGTATCATCAAATGAAATAGGATTATTCATGGGTTACAAATGTATAGCTAAGAGGTCGAAGAGAATTGAGAATTGAAAATTCTTAATTCATATTCCTAATAGTTTATCTTACCTCTTAGCTTTGCGCAAATTTTATTATGCAGACAAAAAAGCCATCGGAATCTTTTGTAACCATGACCGAGATCGTACTTCCCAACGACACGAATGTTTTTGGAAGCCTGATGGGTGGCCGCTTAATGTATTGGATGGACATTGCCGCTGCTATTGCTGCACAAAAACATTGCAATGCACCGGTAGTAACAGCATCAGTGGATAATATATCATTTGAAAGCCCCATTAAATTAGGAAACACTGTTCATATTGAAGCCAAGGTTACCCGTAGCTTTAACAGCTCTATGGAAATTCATTTAAACGTTTGGGGAGAGGATCATACAATACAATACCGGTACAAAAGCAACCAGGCCTACTATACTTTTGTGGCGCTTGATCCTAATCGTAAACCCCGGCTTGTTCCTCAATTGATACCTGAAACTGAAGAAGAAACAAAACTTTTTGAAGGTGCCCTGCGCAGAAGACAATTACGATTGATATTAGGTGGTAAAATGAAACCTGATGATGCAGCAGAGTTAAAGGCTTTGTTTATAAAAGATTAGATTCCTGGAGCCGGATTTTGTATTGAAAAAAAACTGATAAGGTCATTATATACCAGGAGATTTTTATCACTTAACTGTACAATGTTTTACGGTATAAATCTGCGTTACTCCCCTGGCTTTTGATGGATCGTTTGCCAAATCTTTACGTCTCAAAAAATGCATTCATTCAAAATGCATCATCATCATTTTCCATTATGGAGTTATGAGACATTTATAAAAAAAGCCCCTCTGTAACGAGGAGCTTTTAGTTAATCGTTCTTTTTATCAAGGCCCTTTAACCAATCAATGACGTCTTCACGAGTTTTACCCAGCTTCCTTTGCAAACGTCCATATAATTCATCTTCTTTTCCATCTTCATATCTCAGATCATCATCGGTTAAATCGCCGTGAGCTTGTTTAACTTTACCTTTTAGCTCATTCCAGCGGCCTTTTAATTCTAATCTGTCCATATTAATTGTTTTGAAATAAATAGAAAAATGTATGCCATGTTTTTGTCTATTGCACAGCTTTTACACGAGGCACCATGAACTGTAAAATTCCAGGCAAAATTTCTGCCTTAAGCTCTTTAACCCTGCCACGATATTCGCCATCTACCTGGAAATATGTTTTTTTTAGTGTACTTAATTCCGCAGTTTTGGTCTTGAAAACCTCTATTCTGTTAGGGTGAAAGGACTTGTCTGTAAACAATCCCTTCATTATTTCAATGAGGTTTATTTTACGCATCACCACCACCTCAAAAAAACCATCCGATACATCACCATCCGGGTTGATATTGCCCCCTGAACCATATTTACGGGCATTGGCTAATACTACCATATAAGCTTTGCGTTTAATGATCTCTTTATCTGTTTTAATAGTAACGTGCATTTTTTGTTTAGTCCACATTACCCTGAAAATTGATTTCCCATATCCCCACATTCCTCTTTTTTTATAACCTTCAAAATATTTGACGAGCATTGCATTCAATCCCAGGTCACTCAGGTGAATACACATCTCTTCATTATTTATTTTGATCGCATCCAAACTTTTTTGCTCTCCATTAACAGCCACTTCCAACGCTTCATTCACATCCACCGGAATCTCCAATTCCATTGCCATCCCGTTGGCAGAGCCGGCAGGAATAATAGCAAGCGGTAAATTTTTATTTTGAATTAGTTGTGCCACCATTTTTACGGTTCCATCGCCACCAACAGCTACAATACGATCAGGACTAACTGACTCAATATGGTGAGCGACAGATATTTCATCGCCTTCACCCGAAAGCAAATAAAAATCCATAATGTGGGGAGAAGTTTTAAAGTAGGCACATATTTTTTTCTCCCAGTCTGTTTTCTCTTTTCCGCCCGAAACGGGATTTATTATAAAAAGTAATTTTAGCTTTTCATCTTTTTGCATGTTTATTGTGTAATATTTTATCCAATATGATTAATAACGAACAAACCATAAAAAAGAGCTTAAAAAGCCGTTTTTTTCATTGGCTGGGTCTTACTGATGAGACTATAATAAAAGTGTACCACGGTTATGGCCATGCCAATCAATTAGTTATTTACGGACACGTTTTTAGGTTAAGTCCCTTACCCAGAAAGAAATATAGAAAGAGTGTATTAAATAATACCTGGGCCTT